>Ga0335078_10000064_pt1 | contig 198490 bp, 167 predicted proteins | sample Lox_Sample_32_FD_206711 | JGI IMG/M metagenome (GOLD analysis project Ga0335078, IMG submission 206711) | Soil microbial communities from Loxahatchee National Wildlife Refuge, Florida, United States - Lox_Sample_3.2 | ecosystem: Environmental > Terrestrial > Soil > Wetlands | place: USA... | reverse complement strand
GGCCGGCACCTGGAAGGATTTAACGGACAATGTCAACTCGATGGCGTCGAACCTGACCGGCCAGGTCCGCAATATCGCCGACGTCGCCACCGCCATCGCCAAGGGCGACCTGTCCAGCAAGATCACCGTCGATGTGCGCGGGGAAATTCTGCAGCTCAAGGAGACGATCAATACGATGGTGGACCAGCTGAACGCGTTTGCGTCGGAAGTCAGCCGCGTGGCGCGCGAAGTGGGCACCGAAGGCAAGCTGGGCGGCCAGGCGCAGGTGCCGGGTGTGGCCGGCACGTGGAAGGATTTAACCGACAACGTCAATTCGATGGCCTCCAACCTGACCGGCCAGGTCCGTAACATCGCCGACGTGACCACGGCCGTCGCCAAAGGCGACCTGTCGCGCAAGATCACGGTGGACGTCAAAGGCGAGATTTTGGAATTGAAGAACACCATCAACACGATGGTGGACCAGCTCAACGCGTTTGCGTCGGAAGTCAGCCGCGTGGCGCGCGAAGTGGGCACGGAAGGCAAGCTGGGCGGCCAGGCGCAGGTGCCGGGCGTGGCCGGCACATGGAAGGATTTGACGGACAATGTCAATTCGATGGCCTCCAACCTGACCGGCCAGGTCCGTAATATCGCCGAAGTCACCATCGCCGTGGCCAGTGGCGACCTGTCGCGCAAGATCACGGTGGACGTGCGCGGGGAAATTCTGCAGCTCAAGGAAACGATCAACACGATGGTCGAGCAGCTCCGGTCCTTTGCCTCGGAAGTGACGCGCGTGGCGCGCGAAGTCGGCACCGAAGGCCGTCTCGGCGTGCAGGCGGTGGTGCCGGGCGTGGCCGGCACCTGGAAAGACCTGACCGACTCGGTCAACGCCATGGGCGCCAACCTCACCGGGCAGGTCCGCAACATTGCCGCCGTGACCACCGCCGTCGCCCGCGGCGACCTGTCGCGCAAGATCACCGTCGACGTCAAGGGCGAAATTCTCGAGCTGAAAAACACGATCAACACGATGGTGGACCAGTTGAACGCGTTTGCGGCGGAAGTGACGCGCGTGGCGCGCGAAGTGGGCACCGAAGGCAAGCTGGGCGGCCAGGCGGTGGTGTCCGGCGTGGCCGGCACCTGGAAAGACCTGACCGACTCGGTCAACGTCATGGCCGCCAACCTGACCGACCAGGTGCGTGGCATCGTGAAAGTGGTGACCGCGGTGGCCAACGGCAACCTGCGCCAGAAACTCACCGTGGAAGCCAAAGGCGAAGTGGCGGCATTGGCCGAAACCATCAACAACGTGACGGATACCCTGGCCATTTTCGCCGAGCAGGTCACCAACGTGGCGCGCGAGGTCGGTGTGGAAGGCCGCCTGGGCGGCCAGGCCAACGTGCCCGGCGCCGCCGGCACCTGGAAAGATCTCACCGGCAACGTCAACCTGCTCGCCGCCAACCTGACGACGCAGGTGCGTTCCATCGCCGAGGTCGCCACGGCGGTGACCAAGGGCGACCTGACCCGTTCCATTCAGGTGGAAGCGCGCGGTGAAGTCGCCGAGCTCAAGGACAACATCAACACGATGATTTTCAACCTGCGCGCGACCACCGAGAGCAACCAGGAACAGGATTGGCTGAAGACCAACCTGGCCAAGTTCACCCGCATGTTGCAGGGCCAGCGCGACCTGTTTACCGTCGGCAAAATGCTGCTGTCGGAACTCGCGCCGCTGGTGGAGGCCCAGCAGGGCACGATTTACCAGATGGAATCCGACGAATCCCAGAAGGGGAAACTGCGTCTGCTGGCCGCCTACGCCCGGCGCAGCGGTCAACCCGATTACATCATGGTCGGCGAAGGATTGGTCGGCCAATGCGCCCTGGAAAAGCAGCGTATTCTGCTCAACGAAGTGCCGACGGATTATACCCAGGTCCATTCCAGCCTGGGCCAGGCGCCGCCCGCCAACATCGTCGTGCTCCCGGTGCTTTTCGAAGGCCAGACCAAGGCCGTCATCGAGCTGGCCGCGCTGCATACGTTCAGTATCACGCACGTGACATTCCTTGAACAACTGACGCAATCCATCGGTGTCGTGCTCAACACGATTGAAGCGACGATGCGCACGGAAGGTCTGCTGCAACAGTCCCAGCAGCTGACCGTTGAACTGCAGTCGCAACAGAAGGAACTCCAGCAGACCAACGAGGAACTGGCCCAGAAAGCCCGCCAGCTGGCCGAACAGAACGTCGAGGTGGAACGCAAGAACAAGGAAGTCGAGCAGGCCCGGCGCGCGCTCGAGGAAAAGGCCGCCGAACTGGCGCTGACCTCCAAGTACAAATCCGAGTTCCTGGCCAACATGTCCCACGAATTGCGCACGCCGCTCAACTCGATCCTGATTCTCGGCCAGCAATTGACGGAAAACGCCACCGGGAACCTGACGCCGAAACAGGTCGATTTCGCCCGCAACATCCATTCCTCCGGCACCGACCTGCTCAACCTGATCACGGATATTCTCGATCTGTCGAAGATCGAGTCGGGCACAGTCACCGTGGAGGCTGAGGAAATCAGCTTTACCTCCCTGCGCGAGTCGGTGGAACGCAACTTCCGGCACGTGGCCGAGTCCAAGAGCCTGCCGTTTGTGGTGGACTTTGATGCGAACATGCCGCGGGCGCTGACCACGGACCCGAAGCGACTGCAGCAGATTTTGAAAAACCTGCTGTCCAACGCCTTCAAATTCACCGCGCAAGGCCAGGTCACCATGCAGGTGGGCCTGGCGCAATCCGGCTGGTCGTCGGACCATCCGGTTTTGAACCGCGCGCACAATGTGGTTTCTTTTTCAATCACCGACACCGGCATCGGCATTGCCCCGGAAAAACAGCGGCTCATTTTCGAGGCGTTCCAGCAGGCTGACGCCGGCACGAGCCGCAAATACGGCGGCACCGGCCTGGGGCTGGCCATCTCGCGCGAACTGGCGTCGTTGCTCGGCGGTGAAATCCGGTTGAAGAGCCATCTGGGCCAGGGCAGCACGTTCACGCTGTACCTGCCGCTCTCGTTCGCCAGCGCCAGCGTGGCGGCGCGACCGGCGGCGGCGACGCCGATTGTGTTGCCGGCAGCGCGGGAAGAGGCCATCCCCGACGACCGGGAACAGGTCCAGCCCGGTGACCAGGTCCTGCTCATTGTCGAAGACGATCCGCATTATGCGCGGGTGCTGCTCGGGCTGGCCCGCGAAAAGGGATTCAAAGGCATCGTCGCCACGCGCGGCGGCGCGGCCCTGACCCTGGCCCGCCAATATCTGCCGACGGCGATCACCCTGGATATTTTCCTGCCGGACATGCTGGGTTGGACCGTGTTGAACAACCTCAAACTTTCGCCGACCACCCGCCACATCCCGGTCCAGATCATTTCCGTGGAGGAGGAACGGCAGCACGGCCTGGCGCACGGCGCGTTTTCGTACATCATCAAACCCGCCACCACCGGCGGACTGGAGCAGTGCTTTGACCGGATCAAGGATTTCGTCGTCCCGCGCACGAAACGCCTGCTGGTGGTGGAGGACAATGAAACCGAACGGCAGAGCATCGTTGAGCTGCTGGGTCATGGCGACATTGAAATTGCCACGGCGTCGACCGGCGCCGAGGCGCTGCGCCAGATGCTGGATCATCCGTTTGACTGTTGTGTGCTCGATCTCCGGCTGCCGGACATGAGCGGGTTCGAGTTGCTGGACAAGCTGCAGGCGGAACCGGTCCTGCGCGAAGTGCCCATCGTTGTGTTCACCGGCAAGAGCCTGACGCCGGATGAGGAAAAACAGTTGAAAGCTGTCGCCAAGAGCATCGTGCTCAAGGACGTCCAGTCGCCGGAACGGTTGTTCGACGAAACCGCGTTGTTCCTGCATCGCGTTGTATCGGAGCTGCCGGAAGCCAAGCAGAAAATGATCGACCACCTGCACGGCTCCAACGACATGCTGCGCGGCCGCAAGGTGCTGGTGGTGGACGATGACGCCCGCAACATTTTCGCCCTGACCACCGTGCTGGAGAATTACGAAATGGACGTGGTCAGCGCCACCAATGGACGGCAGGCCATCGAGATGATCCGGGAAAAGCCGGGTTTGAACGCGGTACTCATGGACATCATGATGCCGGATATGGACGGCTACCAGACCATGCGGGAGATCCGGAAGGATTCCCAGTTCCGTTCACTGCCCATCATCGCCCTGACGGCGAAAGCGATGAAGGGCGACCGCGAAAAGTGCCTGGAAGCCGGCGCTTCCGATTATATCGCCAAACCGGTCAATACCGACCAATTGCTGTCGTTGCTGCGCGTCTGGCTTTACCGTTGAACGTGCCGAAAACGGACATGAATATCACTGCACCCATTCTCCGGTCGGCGGACGAAAACAGGAATCATTCGTCATCGGCTCCCGACGTTCTCCCGGTTGAATCCCAGCCGGAGGCCGATGCGCCGGTCAATATTCTGCTGGTCGACGATGATGCCCGGAACCTGGACGTGCTGGAAAGCATCCTGCAATCGCCGGCGCATACACTGGTACGCGCGCAGACCGCGGACGAGACGCTCCTCGCCCTGATCCAGAAAGATTTTGCCGCCATTGTGCTGGATATCCAGATGCCGGGCATGAACGGGTTCGACCTCGCCCGGATGATCAAGCAGCGCAAGCGCAACCAGCATATCCCCATCATTTTCCTGACCGCCTATTTCAACGACAGCAAGGATGTGCTTTCCGGGTACGACGTCGGCGCGGTGGATTACCTTACCAAACCCGTGGATTCGAAAATTCTCAAATCGAAGGTGGGCGCGTTTGTGGACCTGTTCCGCACCACCCGGGCGCTGTCGTCGGCAAACCAATCCCTGGAACACGAGATCGCCGAACGCACCCGCGTCGAACTGGAGCTCAGCCGGCTGGCGGCCATTGTCGAGTCCAGTTCGGATGCGATTCTGAGCCGCAACTTCGATGGCATCATCACCAGTTGGAATTCGGGCGCGGAGCGCATTTTCGGTTACACGGCCGCGGAAATCGTGGGCCGTTCCATCGCCGTCCTGATCCCGCCCGGACGGGAACACGAACAGGAACTGGGGAACGAAGACATCCTGCAGGGCAGAACGGTCGAAGCCCTGGAAACGGTCCGCCTCCGCAAAGACGGGCGGCCGGTGGACGTTTCCCTGACCGTGTCGCCCATCAAAGCCATTTCCGGCCAGGTGACGAGCCTGTCCTGCATCATGCGGGACATCGGTGAACGCAAACGGCTGGAGGGGGAGGTGCTCCAGGCGGCCGAATACGAGCAGCGACGCATTGCCCAGGACCTGCACGACGGCCTGGGCCAGCAACTGGCCGGTATCTCCTGCCTGAGCGACACGCTCAAAAAAGACCTGGAACAGGTGAACGTTCCGCAGTCGGCGGCGGCCGCCAAGATTTCCAAACTGCTCGACGTGGCCGTGGCCCAGAGCCGCAGCCTCGCCCGCGGCCTCTACCCGGTCATCTCGGAACCCAACGGCCTCATGTCCGCCCTGGAAGACATGGCCCTGCGCGTCACCGACCTGTTCAAAGTCCGGTGCGTCTTTGAATGCCCCGAACCGGTCTGGATTGAAGACAACCCGGCGGCGACCCACCTGTACCGGATCGCGCAGGAAGCGGTCACCAACTCGGTCAAACACGGCCGGGCCAGAAACATCCGGATCGGTCTTTCCTTGACTTCAGGCAAAGTTACATTGAAAATAAGTGATGATGGCGTCGGATTTCAAAAATCCGGCGTCCGGAAACGAGGGATCGGGTTGCGGATCATGGAATACCGCGCCGGAATGATTGGCGCCACGCTGGTGGTGCAGCCGAACGGGGCGGGGGTGGACGTGATTTGCACCTGGAAAAATCAAAACCACGGTGAAGCGAGTGAACAGGATGGCTAAAATGTCTCCAGCGTCGAAACGGATATTCATCGTTGACGATCATCCGGTCTTTCGCGAAGGACTGGCCGGCCTCATCAAACGGGAGCCGGACCTGGCGATCTGCGGCGAGGCCGACAGCGCCCAGCAGGCGTTGACGGAGATCGAGCGGCTCAAACCCGACCTGGTGCTGGTGGACATCAGTTTGCCCGGACGCAGCGGGCTGGAGTTGATCAAAGACATCCAGGCCGTGTCGCCGGACACGCCGACGCTGGTGATTTCCATGCACGATGAAACGCTCTACGCCGAACGCGTCCTGCGGGCCGGCGGCCGCGGTTACATCATGAAACAGGAAGGGCCGGAAAAAATCCTGCGGGCCGTCCGCCAGATGTTCGAAGGCCGGATTTATCTGAACGACAAAATGTCGGCCCGCATCCTCGACGTCTTCTCCGGCCGCCGTACCAAGGCGGCTTCGCCCATCAGCCAGTTGACCGACCGGGAACTGGAAATTTTCCAGCTCATCGGCCGGGGCAAGGACAGCCACACCATCGCCAAGCAACTTCACCTGAGTTTCAAGACCGTGGACGCCCATCGCGGGAACATCAAACTGAAACTCAGTTTAAAAAACGGAACGGAATTGATTTGCTACGCCGCACGCTGGATGGAGACGCAACCGACGATGAAAAGCAGCAAGGCCTAGGTAGGGACGGCGCGCTGTGCTGTCCGGACGCCGCAGCGCGGCGTCCCTACCCGAAATGGTCCCTGCTGGCGCGCCTTAAGAAAAATCCCTAGCTGCCCTCGGCCCGATTCTCAGGGCCGGAACGGAGTTCTCCCAATTGGCCGGCGGCTCCGACATCGCTACACTTGACGGTAGAAGCAACAAATAATAAATAATCTTTACCTAAGGATTTTATGGACCGTTCAGCCGTCGGCATCGTCATCCTCCACGAAGACCTCATCACCGGCATCCGTGTGACTGCCATGCTGGACCGGTTATTCAATGAGGCGGACACGAAATCGCACCGTGAGATCTGGAAATACGATTCCCTGCGTCACCACACTCTGTGGGACCAGGCGGCCGCGGCGGACATGACCGTCATTTCCGCATTCGGCAACAGCGAATTGCCCGATCATATCAAGGACTGGGTGGAAACGGTATTATTCCAGAAACAAAGCCGGCCGCCGTCGGTGTTGGTACTGCTCGACTGGCAGCCGGAAACCATCAATCCCGGCGAGCCCTCCGCGCTCAGCCTGTACCTGCGGGAACAGACAATGAAATACGGCGTGGATTTCCTGTGCAACACCTGTGACTGGCGGCGGACGGGCGAGGCCGGCCCGGTTTATGCCGGAACGGATGATGATCGGTGGGAAACCCGGGAAATCAGTTTCGCCGGCGTGCAGCATTGGGGCATCAACGATTAGGCCGGGAAGGGTTCGGCGGCGCAGCCCGGTCGGGCTGCGCCGCCGAAATATTGCCATTCCGCGACATTTTCCCCATCCAATAATTTCATGGCCGACGGTTCGAAGCGAACCGGTTGCTGATCACCGAGGAACCGTTTCTGCTGATTGAAGGCTGCTTGCAGCATGTGGACGGCGATTTTACCGGCTCAACGTCGTACGATTTTCACCAGGCCACTTGACTCCATTGCGTCGAAACAGCGGTGCTAAAGACACCGCAGCCCAAACGCTGCGCGACAAAGGCGGCCGCTGGACCGCGCGAAGCGTTTGGACTGCGGCGCTTGAGCGCCGCTTTCAAACGTCCCCTTATTTAAGCCGGATACCTGCCGTGGTTTTCTGCGCCGGTAATCATGAAAGTCCGGGTGTGATGGGAAGCGGAGCGGCCACGGACGGTTCGGGATGATCGCGAGTCACCACCTGGACCGTTCGGAGAAGGCATTCGTGACCCTGGACCGGCCGGGCGGAGCTGCCGCATTCGGGACATTGCATGGTGGCGATGCCCACGCCGACCACCGCTTCATTCCAATACACGGGAGAACCTTCATAGCCGCACCGGCGACAACGGACGATTGCTTTGACCGTTTCGATTTCCAGCTGTGACCCTTCCAGCGGAGTCTGCCGGGTGATGGATTCGTAGCAGAAACACAGTTGCTCCGGCTCGATACAGGTCAATTCCCCGATTTGCACCCGCACGGACAGCATCTCGACGTCAGGATGGGCGCGGGAAAATTCCAGGACGTTGTCGACCATCTCTGCCGCTATGGAAAATTCGTGCATGCGCGTTTACATCGCCAGAATGGCCTCCGCGACCGCCTCGATGCCATCGCCGGTCCGGCAGTTGGTGGGAATGACCGAAAGGCCCGGTTTGAGCATTTGAACGTCGCAAACCAGTTGTTCCACGCTTACTCCCATGGCGTCGGCCAGATCAATTTTGTTGATTACCACCAGGTCCGCGCCGCGGAACATGTGCGGGTGTTTCCTCACCATGTAAGGCCCTTCGGTGACGCTGACCACCACGATCCGGGAGCGGGAGCCGAGCGGAAATTCCGCCGGACAGATCAGGTTGCCGATATTTTCGATAAAAATCAGGCCGGTTTCGGCCAGATCAACCCTCTGCAGCGCCTTGCCGACCAGGTTGGCGTCCAGATGGCAGCCGTTCACCGTGGCAATCTGCACTACCGGCACGCCCCGGCTGGCCGCCAGGTTGAAATCCGTGGTGGTGGCATCGCCGTTTAAAATGACGATGCCGAAATTCGGCTTTAACTTTTCCGCCAGGCGGGTGATGAGGGTGGTCTTGCCCGAACCGATCGCGCCCATGAAATCGATCGCCTCCACGCCATAGCGGTCGAGCATCGAACGATTGGCGGCGGCGAGTTTGGCGTTGGCTTCCAGCAACGAATGTTCCAGTTCAATATCGTAAACTTCAGCCGGGGACGCTTGGATGGTTGGAATCAAGGTGGTCGTGGTCATGGAACGGAAGTGGATGGTTGATTCCGGGTCAGCCCGCGCCGGGCCGTCGTATTCATAACTCCTTATGGTGCACCGGTGCGAACCCGGCCGGTTCCAGTTCTTCGGTCTTCGCTTCCAACAGCCTTTCGACCAGTGATTCGATCATCGCTACCGCATCCGGCAGTGCCTCCTGCAGCTTTCGGCTCAGGCCCGGATCGCCGTCTTCCGGCTCCAGGGTTTGCGGTTCACACCCGACGAGAAATAATTTTTCGGGAAGGTCGCCGCTGAGCCGGGCCACCCGGAGGGCGAGTACCGGGTCCAGCGTGTGTCCGTTCACCGTCGCCAGGTCGAATTCGGCGGAGACGTCCACATCCGGTTCGATCAAATAGAGGGTGCCGGGGGCGCTCCCGCGCGGCGCGGCGTCCACCAGGATCGCCGCATCGAAATGATCGGCCAGCGCGTATACCAGATCGTGGTTGCGGATGCCGAAATCCGTCACGGTCACCTCCTCCGGCAGGGAGCGTCGCTTCAATTGCCGGACCACCTCGCAGCCAAATGCGTCGTCACCGTGGAAAACATTCCCGATGCCGGCGATGAGAATTCGTTTCATGAGACAACCTCCTTCATGGCCGCTTCGATCACCGCCGTTTTTCCGGCCAGGCCCGGGTCCGGCGCAGCGGCATGCTTTTTGGGCCGGACCCGAATGCGGTCACCGGTCCGGAGTTTGACGCCGTCAACACAGCCGCTCCGGACGGGCGCCGTTCGATTCCATATCGCCGGCCAGGCGGCGTCACGGATCGTCCCGTGCGTTTTCAGAAAATCGTTTTTCCGGGGCATCCGGCGGTCAAAATCATCCGCCCGCGTTTTCTGCTTTTCTTCTTCGGCCGGAGTCAGCACGCCCAGCGACAGCATGTCGGTTTCCTCGTCAAAATCACCGGCGCTATCCGGGGCGATTTGCGGGTAATCGGGAAGAATAATCGGCGAAGCGAGCAGGGTGTGGCGTTCTCCTTTGGTTTCATCGCCGACCAGCACCGGCCAGACACCCAGATTATAACAACTTTCGGCCAGCGACTGATATTCCGGCGGCGGATCCGTCAACGAAATGAATTCACACTGATCCGCCCGGAAGACGAGATGTGTCGCGGCAAACGTGCTCATCAGGACGGCATCGGTATCGGCGGCCTCGTCACTTCTCAGCGCGGTTTCGTTCAGGACGCGGACCGTGATTTTAACGCACCGGGCTTCCACCGGTTCGACGTCCAGCACGACGACACCGGCGAGGGATCGCTGGCGCCGCACCGTTACTCCCTGCACGGCGCCGACGTCATCGAGGATGGGTTCGACCTCGTACGAAGCCGGCAGCGAAAAGGGCAGGGTCATCTGGTGCGGAACGGACCAGTTCAGTGTCAGGGGCGGGATTTTGATACGCCGTTCCACGGCTTCCTGCCGGGCCGGGTATCGCTGGTCGCCCACGGATAATTCCGGCACGATTTTGAATTCCAGTTCGGTGCCTTTCGGCCAGCGGTCCAGCGGTGCCGGCAGGACGCCGACGTCGCACCCCATCGGATGCAAAAAGCCCACGGTGATGCGACAGACCGGTGCGGGTCCGGGACGATGCAGCAGGCATTCCGCCTGCAGGAAGCAGCGTTCGACCCCGGATTGGGCTTCGGGGCAGGCGGGTGGGTAAACCCGGCCGAAGGTAAACCGTTCGCGCTGATTTTTTCGCGCAGCCGGCCGGTACGGGTACAACCGATACCCTTCGTACAGCACCGTGTTGACCACCCGGTCCAGAAGGCTGGTATTCATACGAACGCGTCCGCGGTTTCGATGTTTTCGATGTCCGCCAGCATGTGTTGGATGGTTTGTTCCCATGAACTCCAGCCGTGCCGGCGGCGGAAGGCATAGAGCTGGTCGAAGACATCGCGGTCGAGATACAGCCAGGCGCTCCGGGGATAGTGGGATTCGATCAAATCCTGCCAGACTTCCACCGGCATCCGGTAACTGCATTCCCGGTCCCAGGAAATCTGCCGGACCTGCCACCGGCAGTTCGGCGAGGCGTAGAAAACCGTTCCGCTGAACAAAAACAGGAAGGGCACTTCCCCCTGCTCAAGCGCGTAGAGATATTTGACGGTGGAAAACGTCAAATCATAGGTGCACGGCACCGTCAGCGCGGCGCGGGTGGACCCGTGAAAGCCGCCCACGATGGTGTTGGTCGAAGCCCAAAGCCGGCCGCGCGGGATCTGGCCCCAATGCTTCGGCGTGCCGAACAGCTCGCCGAGTTTTTCTTTTTCGTTCGGGGTGTAGGAACGCCCGGGCGACTGGATCTGGATCTGCGCCTGGAGCAGAACGGCATGGATGGTTTCGTCGGCCGGATGGTTTTCCACCTCCAGTTGAAATTGCAGCAGGGGCGTCATGCTGCGCGCCGCCGGTTTGACCCCGGTCACCTTGAATTCAAGTTCGGGCATAAATCAGCTCCTCGCGTGCGGCGGGCACCGCCTGGGCCGCCAGCCGCACAAATAATCGTTTGATCTCGTCCCAGATGGTTTCGCCGCCCGAGAAATCCCGCCAGTTCTGGCGGATGACTCCCACCAGCTCATAGCAGGCATCGACCGGCGCGATAAAATATTCGCGCGTGTTTCCCACCCGATTGACCAGCAGCGCTTCCACGTCCGGTTTCATCCCGTCCAGGACCGGGTTGGCGGTGACCAGCTGGTTCCAGCTGTCCAGACTCAGGCCGGTTTCCACCGGCCGGGCCGGGCCGGGATAAACGGCCAGGAGCTTCCCCAAAGCGGCGCGATTGATGAAAAATGCCAGGTTGATGGGCAGCCCGAGTTCCTCCCAATCCGCGTCGGTCATTTGAAAATCCGCCAGAACCCGCACCTCGCGCGGGATGAGCTGGAACCGTCCGCCGGCGGCACTCTGGAAACGCAAAGCGCAGGGGTCGCACGTGCAGATAATCTTCCGATCATCGAGCCGCAACAAATGGCGATGGTCCGGATTCAGGATCCCGTTGCAAAAATCACATCGTTCGACCGCCATTTTCACCGCCGGCCGGGTGAACCGGTGTACCGTTGAAACACCGCTGATGTCCGGCATCCGGAAAATAATGTTTTTCATGGTATTCATTGTTGATTGAACCCATCACGCCGGAGGTGTCTCAGGCCTGAGCGGGCTGATGGGTTTCCGTATTCCGGCCCGGCCGATTCTTCGCCCCAGGCCACACCCGGCACCTCGACCGGCTCGGGAAATTCGTTCATATCGATTGATTTTTTTTGTTCGTCGGAAACCGATGACCATTGATTTCTATCGAGCTGCCGACGCCGACGTAGCTTTAGCAGAACACAAGCCATGGGCATTCAACGATCTTTGGAGAGCGGGCTGGCCATAAACCGATGAAATTCGCGGAGACGAAAACCGCTGTCAGAAAAACCGGCAGGCGCCACAATGCAAAATGCAGGATGCGGTCGGGATTTCTTTGTAGCCTGCATTGCCTGTCCGAGCCGGTTCCGTCCGATTTGTCGAACCGGCCCGCAGTTTGAACGGCCCGCCGGCCGGGCGTGCCCCTTGCTTTTAGAGAAGGTTATGAACGGAATTATTTCGTGTCGAGTCTGTGGTCTCGTGCAGCGGCTCGGCGCTTCCGGCCCCCGCACGGTCACGCGGTGCGCCCGTTGCAACTCGGTGCTTCGCCGCCATAAACCCAACAGCCGGGCCCGCACGGCCGCCTTCTCCCTCGCCGCCCTGTTCTTTTATGTTCCGGCCAATATCTATCCCATTCTCCGGATGAAGTATCTCGGACGTTACTCGGAAAGCACCGTTTGGGGCGGGGTGACCAGCCTGTATCAGCATGGCCAATGGTTCGTCGCCACCCTGGTTTTCTGCGCGAGCATCCTGGTCCCGCTGATGAAATTGCTGGGTCTTTTCCTGCTGGTCATGCATTGGCCCAGGTCGGCGCCACAACTGCAGACCCGGATTTACAAAATCATCGAGGTGATCGGTCCTTGGGCGATGCTCGACGTGTTTCTGCTGGCGATCCTGGTGGCGCTGGCCAAGCTCGGCACCTTTTCCAATGTAACCCCCGGGCCCGGAATCATCGCCTTTTCCGCCGTCGTGGTTCTCACCCTCCTGGCGTCGTCCAGTTTTGATCCTCAATTGATCTGGCAGGAGGGAAAATCGTGAGCGAAGCAAAATCGGATTTGCCCGAGGCCCGCGAATTGCCGGAAGCCGGCATCCGCCGGCAACGCTGGGTCGTCTCTTTTGTCTGGCTGGTGCCGCTCCTGGCCGCGATCATCGCCGGCTGGCTCGTCTATAAAGATGTCCGGCGGAACGGACCGCGGATCATAATTCAATTCGCCGATGGGAAAGGATTGCAGGCCGGCCAGACGGTGGTCCGCTACCGGGGCGTCAGAATCGGCGAGGTGGAATCGATCGAACTGGACCAGAGCGCGCGCTGGGTCGATGTCCAGGTGCGTCTGGACCAATCCGCCGGTGCGCTGGCCCGGGAAGGGGCGCAATTCTGGATCGTGCGGCCGGATTTCACCGCCGGAACCCTGCGCGGACTGGACACCATTGTCGGCGGCCCTTACATCCAGATCCAACCCGGGAACGGCGCCGAACAGAGACAATTCGTCGGCCTGGAACACGGGCCCATGATTGTTTCGGACGACGGCGGGCTGGATATCATTCTGACGTGGCCGCGGCTCGGCTGGATGAATGTCGGCGCGCCGGTGTACTATCGCGGTGTCGAAGTGGGGCTGGTGCAGGACTTCCACCTCGGCCAATTCGCGACCAACATCATCATCCGGGCGCACCTCCGGCGGCAGTTCGTCCCGCTGGTGCGCGTCAATTCGAAGTTCTGGAACGCCGGCGGAGTCCAGGCCAACATCGGGTTTTTCGGCGTGACGGTGAGCGCGGAATCCCTGAAATCGCTGCTGGTGGGTGGGATTGCATTTGCCACCCCCTCGGAGCCCGGCGCCCTGGCGCCGGCCGGCATGGTTTTTCCGCTGGAACCCAAAGCCGAGGACCAGTGGCTCAAATGGGCACCCCCGATTCAATTGGGCGATCAGAACCGGTGACCGTCAAACGGCCTGGCTGATCGCGGGAACTTCCGGTGTTTTGTGGGCGATGATCTCCCGAACGATCGCCCGGGCCGTTTCCCGGATTTTTTCCTGCACGACGGCGTTGCCGGTGTAAATGGGAATGTTGCTGATGGTCCGGTTGATGAACTGGTAATCCAGATGAAGGTCAAAATCGGCATTGAGAATGGCGGCCACGAGGGCTTTCAACGCCATGAGTTCGCCCGTGTGCTCGATCAGCTTCAGCTGTTCCTGTTCGGTGGTGATTTCCATACAATGCCCTCCTTCATTTTAGCTTTTCGGATGCCAAAACGGTTGCCGCCCATCGGTCGGAAAACCCCGCACCACGGCGCGTTTCCGGGAGGCAATCCGGTTTGCAGAACGCAACCCGGTGAAATCCGTCTTCCGGTAATCTGCAAGGAATTCCCGCCATTCCCGCGCTGTTGCCCGCACAAACGGCCGGTGGCCCTCGATAAGCTGGAAAACGCAGGAGTTGTGAAAAACAAAATCGACAGCCTGAAATTCGCGGCCGGACCGCCACGGCGATCCGGAAATGGAATCATCTTCCGCGATGGTCGTCCAAACCAATGAGTCAACCTCCCATGTTTATGAAAACCTGCATTTTACAGCGCCATTTATCGGTCCTTTCAACCCTGTCCCTGCTGGCGGCAACCGCCTTGGTTGCCTCAGCCGTCGAACAAGGCGGCCGCGGCCAACTCTCGTCCAGCGACTACAAATTCGCCACCGCCGCCGCGGAAGGCGGGCAGCTGGAAGTGGATCTGGGGAACCTGGCCTCCCAGAAAGCCAGCAATCCACAGGTGCAGCAATTCGCCCGGCAGATGGTCCAGGACCACAGTAAAGCCAACGACCAGCTGAAGGCGATTGCGACCAAAAATGACGCCACCCTGCCGGTGGAAAGCGAAAAGGACCAAAAGGAAATGGACCGCCTGAATAAACTTTCCGGAGCCGAATTCGACAAGACTTACATGAACCTGATGATCCGCGACCATAAAAGCGACCTGAAGGATTTCCAACGCGAATCCCGCAGTTCGGATAATACCGAACTCCGCACCTATGCCGGCCAAACCGCGTCGGTCATCCAGGACCACCTGAACATGGCCGAAAATATCGCGGGTCAACTGAAAAACACCTCGACCGCCCCGAAATAAGAACAGCGGGTGACCGCGTATCGCCGCCGAATTTTTATGCATCCCGCCGTGGCTGCGGCCGGTGCCGCGCCACGGCGAGTCAGTTGGCGGTGATTGGTTTTGGGTAGGGACGCCGCGCTGCGGCGATGCGGCGCTCGGTCCCTGCCATTTTTGTAAAATGCGTCATCACCAAACAAGGCGCGTTGCAATATTTGAATGCCGGTACACTCGCAAAATGCAATCCGGTTTCCGGCCGGAACCCATTCCGGCTGAAGGGCGGGAACGGACAGATTTTATCGGCGGCAACAGGAATATTGGTGTCCATCCGGTTCGCTCCACTCAGGGTTTCTCACCCGGCATTGCCGGTGCTTGGAGGGACCCAGCTATGAACCTGAATACGAAGGTACTGGCCTTGCTGCTGCTGACCATCGGAAAAGCGCCTGGCGATTCAACCTCACCGCCTCCTCCGGCCAATTTCGTGCCGCCGCCGCCCGGCTGGTTCGAAGGGAAGAGCGGTTGATCCAGCTGTTTGATCCGCCGTTCGACCGCTCGGAGTTGGAGCCGGGCTACATCAAAGGCTATATGCCGGGCGTCCGCGAGAATGGCGGCCAATACACCCACGCGGCGATCTGGACGGTGATGGCTTTTGCCCAGGCGGGTGATAACGGCCGCGCCTGGGAATTTTTCAAATTTATCAACCCGCTGCTCCATGCGCACACCCCCGACGGCGTGGCCCGTTACCAGGTGGAACCGTATGTGATGGCGGCGGATGTTTACAGCGTTCCACCTCGCGAAGGACGCGGCGGTTGGACGTGGTATACCGGTTCGGCGGGCTGGATGTACCGGCTGATCGTGGAAGGGAACCAACTGCATTTCATGCCACACATGCCGGCTGAATTGGGCAACTTTCGAGTTCGATATCGTTATCAGAACACGTTTTATAGCATTGTCGTTGTGAATGCGGCAGGGCGATGGGATGGGCCGCAGCGGATCCTTGTGGATGGGCAGTCAGGAGATGGTTCAGCGCTCCACCTGATTGACGACGGCAAGGAACATGAAGTGGAAGTCAGCTTTGGCTAAACAACTCGATCTGGACGGAAGCGGATTCTTCGAGTCGATTCGCATCTGGCGTTTGCCAATTTTGGCCGGCTTCCGACCGATGATGCAGTTTGCAAGATTGCATCTTTGAAACATGCGATCTGCATTAAATAAAAAATGTCTCGCCCTGAGACATTTTTCAAAACCCCGATTTTCAATGAGTTTTGAGGCAATTTTTAATTCGGCATGGTCTCCGCTAAGAGAATTAAAACCGGGCGAAATCGACCAATTCAGCCGATCACTATGACGTTAACGTGCCGGAGGATCAAATTGTATATTTATGTCAAAAAAATCTGTACTGGGCATAGCGACTTCCCGCGTTCAAGCCGGGGAAATTGTGAGTCGCCTGAAGGATGAGGGATTTTTGAACAATAACATTTCTGCGTTGTTTCCCGACAAGGAAGGCACTCGTGACTTCGTGCATGAAAAGGCGACCAAAGCGCCCGAGGGGGTGACGGCAGGTGTGAGCGGAGGTGCAATCGTGGGAGGCGCGTTGGGATGGCTGGCCGGGATCGGCGTCTTGAGCATCCCCGGCATCGGTCCGTTAATCGCTGCCGGTCCGATCCTCGCGGTCCTCAGCGGAGTGGCGGTGGGCGGCGCGGTGGGCGGTATTGTCGGCGCCCTGATCGGCATGGGAATCCCGGAATACGAGGCCAAACGTTATGCGGGAAAATTGGCGGCCGGGAATGTTCTCCTCTCCGTCCATTCCGACAATGCGGAGGAAGTGCGATGGGCCCGGGACGTATTCGAAGAATTCAAGGCGGAAGATATTTCCGTGGCTGAAGAATCCGACGTGGATGAAAACCGTGGCGACGTCCCGGCGGCCGAGACTCATGCCCGGCTGGCCCGTTGAAGTCCGATCTATGAGAACCTGAACCTGTTTCCATTTGCCATTTACCCGGTGTCCGCAAAACGCATTCAAAAGAATCATTGGCAACCGATTTTCCGGCAGCGCTTCGCGGCGGCTGGAGGCGGGCAATGTGAACCGGTTTGTTGAAATATGAACTTGAGCCCGACCATCTCTTTTCCCGCCGAGCCGGCGTACCCGGTTTACACCGAACCGGTGCCGGCACCGTCCCGGGATTTCGACCGGCCACCGTCGCCCTGCATCCTGGTGGTCGACGATCAACCCGCCAACATCCAGATTGTCGGTTCGATCCTGGGCAACCTGGGTTACGAGATCATTCCGGCGTTTGACGGGCCGACGGCGTTGAAGCGGCTCGCCTTCCGGCTGCCTGACCTGATCCTGCTCGACCTGCTGATGCCGGGCATGAACGGCTACGAGGTCTGCCAGCGCCTCAAACAACAGGCGGAGTGGAAGGATATCCCGGTGGTTTTTCTTTCCGCGGCGGATGACAAGGACCTGATTGTCCAGGCGTTGAATTCCGGCGGCGTCGATTACATCACCAAACCGTTCAACCAGGCGGAGCTGGTCTCGCGGGTGCGCACCCAGCTGGCGCTCAAGAGTGCCCGGGATCACCTCAAGCAACTGGCCGAAGACAAGGACGAGCTGCTGGGCATCATCACCCACGATTTGAAAAGTCAACTGGGCGGCATGGAGATGAGCGCCCAACTGTTGCACCAGGGAATCCGCCAGATGCCGGATGCCGACCAACGCTCGTCGCAACTGGCGGAAAATATTCTCCACACCAGCCGGCAGTTGCTGTTTTTTGTCAAAGAATTCCTGGCCAATGCCGCCGCCGATTTCGGCATTCCGCTCTCGCTCGCCGCCCTCAACCTCACGGAAGCCGCCGCCCGCGCCGTCCGGCAATACCAGGAAATGGCCGAACGCAAGAATCTCACCATCCGGACCGAGCTTCCCGGCGATGAAATCCGGGTGCTGGCGGATGCAACCGCCCTCGACCAGATCCTCGACAACCTGTTGTCCAACGCGGTGAAATTCTCGCCGGCCGGCCGGCAAATTTTTGTGTCCGTCCGCCAGACCGGTGTCCAGGGCGAATGCGTGATCCGGGACCAGGGCCCGGGTTTTACGGCCGAAGACAAGGCCCGGATGTTCCGCCGCTATGGGCGCCTTTCGGCGCGCCCCACCGGCGACGAACCCTCCACCGGCCTGGGCCTGAGCATCGTCCGCAAGCTGGTGCTGGCGATGAACGGCGAGCTGGAGTGCGACAGCCGTCCGGGAGACGGCGCCACGTTCACCGTCCGGCTGCCCCGCCCGGCCCGGGAATGACTTAAGACGTTATGGATTTTCTCATCATCGACGACGACAAGACCTTTCGCGACGCGACCTGCTTCCTCATCGAGGATGCGGGGCACTACGCGGAAGGTGTTGATTCCGGGCAGGCCGGGTTGACGGTGCTCAAGGAGGATAAATTTGACGCCGTTCTCCTGGACCTGAACCTGGGCCAGGAGAACGGGATTGACGTGCTGACGCAGATTCAGTTGCTCAATCCCCAGATGCCGGTGGTCATGTTCACCGCGCAGGGCAGCGTGAAGACGGCCGTCGAAGCCATGCGCCGCGGCGCGGCGGATTATCTCGAGAAACCGTTCCAGCGCGAACAGTTTCTCATGGTGCTGGCGCGCGTGCAGCGCCTCCGCCAGATGGGCCAGCGCATCGAACGGCTCGAACAGGAGGCCACCGAAACCCGGTCCAACAGCCCGGAAACCATCTTCGATTTCACCACTCCCGTCATGCGCGAAGCCATGGACGTGTTCCTGCGCGCCGCTAAAACGCCCGCTTCCATCCTGATCCTGGGCGAAAGCGGCACCGGCAAAAGCGTCGTCGCCCGCACCATTCACCAGAACAGCCATCTCGCCGACCAGCCGTTTGTCACCGTCAGTTGTCCCAGCCTTTCCAAGGAATTGCTGGAGAGCGAACTGTTCGGCCACGTGCGCGGCTCCTTTACCGGCGCCATCAAGGATCATTGGGGCAAGGTCCGGGCCGCCGACGGCGGCACGCTGTTCCTCGACGAAATCGGCGATCTGCCCATGGAAATCCAGCCCAAACTCCTGCGCCTGCTGCAGGAACGCGAATATGAACGGCTCGGCGAGAATGTCACCCGCCAGGCCAACGTCCGCATCATCGCCGCCACCAATCGCGACCTCAAAAAGCGCGTGGCCGACGGCGCCTTCCGCGAAGACCTCTACTTCCGGCTGAATGTCATCAGCGTGGAGATGCCGCCGTTGCGGGCGTTGGGCGACGACCTGATCCGTTTTGCCGAGCATTATGCCCGGTACTTTGCCGGCCAGTGCGGACGCAAATTCAGCGGGTTCTCCCGCGAGGCCATCAGCAGCATCCGGGCTTATTCCTGGCCGGGAAATCTTCGCGAATTGCGCAACACCATCGAACGCGCCGTCATTCTCGCCCGGGGGGAAACCCTGGAACGCGAAGATTTCCCCGCCGAAATGCTCCAGACCGCCAATGGAGGAAACCTCAATGATGTGCCCGCGGAAATCGGCTCGCTGATTCCGCTCGAAAAACTGGAGGAAGCGCATTTGCGCAAAGTCATTCAACGGACCAACAGCCTGCTGGAAGCCGCCGAAATCCTGGGCATCGACCAGGCCACCCTTTACCGCAAACGAAAAAAAATCGGATTGTAACCCCCCGTGCCGGCCATTCATCCACTCCCCGATGTGACCGAGCTGGCGCAGAACAACCTGCGCCTGCGCGGCGATCTGCTCACCATCGCCACCCGCGTCAGCCACGATCTGCGAACCCCGCTGGGAAGCATCAGCACGAACTGTGATATGTTGCGGGAAACCCTCGCCGACCACGATACCGCCGTCAAAGCGCTGTTCGATTCCGTGTTCCGGTCCACGGACGAAATGGCGCGCCTGATTGAACGTGTCGGTTTTCTGCTGAAAGCATCGGCCAATCCCGATCAGAAGAGAACGGTGTCCATGGCCGACCCGGTATTGGTGGCCTCGCAGCGGTTGGAACGGCGGATCCTGGCCCGCAAGGCCTCCGTCAGCCGGCCAACGGCCTGGCCGGAGGTCCAGGGAGTTGGTACCTGGCTGGAAACCATCTGGTGGAATTTCCTGGCCAACGCCCTGCAACACGGCAAGGCGGCCCCCAAAATCGAACTGGGCTGGCGCGAATCCGCCACCGATTACTTTTTCTGGGTGGCCGATGACGGCGTCCCCGTCCCGGCGGAAGTCCGCCACCGGCTCTTTCAGCCGTTCGATACTCTTTACAAAACCGACAGCACCCGCGGGCTGGGCTTGTCCATCGTGCAACGCCTCACCGAACTGCAGGGCGGCACCTGCGGCTACGACCCGGCCCAGGGACATCCCCGGTTCTTTTTCTCACTGCCCAAACCCGGTTCGGAAACCGGGCCACGACCGTAATCATGATCCTGGAAACCCACTATGAACGTTGCCCGAACCCATAAGCGGCCGGGGGCCCGGAAAGTCCGGCTGCCCGGTCCACCGCTGCAACTCCTCAAAACGCCAACGGGCATCGCCGGCCTGGATGAGATCACCGGCGGCGGCCTGCCCGCCGGCCGGCCTACGCTCGTCTGCGGCGCTGCCGGCTGCGGCAAATCGCTCCTGGCCACGGAATTTCTCGTTCGCGGCGCAATTCAGTACGGCGAACCGGGCGTGCTGATGACGTTCGAGGAAAACGCCGTTGACATTGAAAAAAACGTGGCGTCGCTCGGGTTCAACATCCCCCGCCTGATTGCCCAAAAAAAAATCGTCATCGATCATGTGGTCATCGACCGCAGCGAGATCGAGGAAAACGGCGAATACGACCTGGAAGGCCTGTTCATCCGGCTGGGTCATGCCATCGACCGGATTGGCGCCCGGCGCGTGGCCCTCGACACCATCGAAACCCTGTTCTCCGGTTTGACCAACCAGACGATTCTCCGGACGGAACTCCGGCGGCTCTTCGGCTGGCTGAAGCAGCGCGGTCTGACGGCGGTCATCACCGGCGAACGCGGCGGCGGACAACTCACCCGCCAGGGTCTCGAAGAATATGTGTCCGATTGCGTCGTCCTCCTGGACCATCGTGTCGACGGCGAGGTGTCCACCCGCCGGTTGCGCGTCGTCAAATACCGGGGCTCGACCCACGGCACCAACGAATATCCGTTTTTGATCGATGAAACCGGCATCTCCGTGCTGCCGCTGACCGGATCGCATCTCAACTACCAGGTTTCCAACCAGCGGATTTCCACCGGCATCCGCGGTCTGGACGCCATGCTGGGCGGCAAGGGATATTTTCGCGGCAGCACCGTCCTGCTGAGCGGCACGGCCGGCACCGGCAAAACCAGCGTCGCCGCCCAACTCGTCGCCGCCGCCTGCCGGCGCGGCGAACGGTGCCTGTTTTTTTCCTTTGAAGAATCCCCGGCCCAGATCCTCCGCAACATGCGGTCCATCAATCTCCACCTGGAAAACCATGTCCGGCAGAATCTCCTCCGATTCCATTCCGCCCGGCCCACGACCCTGGGCCTGGAAATGCACCTGGTGCGCATCCATAAACTGGTGGACGAATACCGGCCGTCGACGGTCGTGATCGACCCGGTTTCCAATTTGCAGAACGCGGGCAACCTGGCCGACTCGTACAACATGCTCGTCCGGCTGATCGATTATCTGCGCAAAAAGAACATCACCGCGCTCATGATCAGCCTGACGACCGGAGATCAGCGGCTGGAAAGCACGAATGAAGGCATGAGTTCCATCGTCGACACCTGGCTGCTCCTGCGTGACATCGAAACCCATGGCGAACGTAATCGGGCCATCTATGTCCTGAAATCCCGGGGCATGGCGCATTCCAACCAGGTCCGGGAATTCATCATTACCTCCCGGGGCATCAAACTGGTTCCGGCTTACCTGGGCGCCGCCGGCGTGCTGACCGGTTCGGCGCGGCTGGTCCAGGAGGCGACCGACCGGGCCGCGACCCGGCGGGACGAGGAGGAGCGCGAACGGCGGCAGTTGGCTTTTGCCCACCGCCGACGGGCCGTGGAAGCGCAGATCCAGTCCATTCGCGCCGGATTCGAGGCCGAGGCGGAGGAATTTGCGCATACCATGGCGGGAACGGATTTACACCGGCAAGACGCCGAGAGAAACCGCCTGGCCATGGAGAAGAGCCGCCAGGCCATCAACGGGACAACGAAAATGAGGCGAGAATGAAAATCAACCACCGCGGCCACCGCCGCATCAACACGGCCAGAGCGGATCAACCCAAAACGACAGGACGCCGCGCGGACAAATGGATACTCCGCCTGTATGTCGCCGGCCAGACGCCGAAATCGCTGGCCGCTTTCGCCAATCTGAGACAACTCTGCGAAAGCCGCCTCGCCGGACGTTATATCATCGAGATCGTCGACCTGACCAAAGCGCCGCAGCTGGCGCAGAACGACCAGATCGTGGCGCTGCCGACATTGGTCCGGAAAATCCCCGCACCGATCAAACGGATCATCGGCGACCTGTCCAACGTCGAGCGCGTCACCCTGGCGATGGACATGGATCCTGCGCCCGGAAAAAAATAATTGACCCATCATGGCCCGCAACCCACACCGCGCCCGAAATCGCGACATCCGCTCAGCCACCGCCGCCTTTGAAAGCTGGCTGCGCCAGAAACCGGGCAAACGCTGTTACCGGTTCGTGCTGTACGTCACCGGCACGACCGTGCGTTCGAGCCTGGCCGTCCGGAACATCCGGTTGCTGTGCGACCAGTATCTGTTCGGCCGGTACGAACTGGCGGTGGTGGACATCTATCAGCAACCCGCCTCGGCCACCCGCGCGCAGATCATCGCCGCACCGACGTTGATCCGGTATCTTCCCAAACCGCTCAAACGCATTGTCGGCGATTTGTCCGACCGCGAGAGGCTGCTGATCGGGCTGGACATCATCGGAATGGCCGACGGGGAAAATGCGTCCAAGGAGAAGCACAACCATGGCTCAAAATAGAAAAAAAACAGCGATCCGGTCCAAACCGCTGCGCCCTTCCCGGCCGAAGCATACGCCGGCCGGCCTGCATCGCGGCCATTGGATCAGCGAACAAAAAATGGCGCAGTTGCAGGAACGGTTGCGCGAAGCCCAGGAAACGCTCGATGCCATCCGCAGCGGCGAAGTCGACGCCGTGGTGGTCAGCGGGCCGAAAGGCAACCAGATTTACAGCCTGACCGGCGCCGACCAGCCCTACCGGTTTTATGTGGAACAGATGCAGGAAGGAGCCGTGACGGTGACGGACCAGGGGCTGATCCTTTATAGCAACCGGCGTTTTGCGGACATGGTGAAGATGCCGCTCGAACGCGTGATCGGCGCCAAAATCCAACAACACCTCACGGACGTCGCCTGGAAGACCATTGCCGGCGTTTTTTCCAGCCGGGAAAACGTGGTCAAATACCAAAGCCGGTTGCAGCGCGGCGGTGAAAAACCGACGCCGATCCATCTCTCCGCCGGCCGGTTGCCGATCGGCGGGCAAAACGTCATGTGCCTGGTCGTGACCGACCTGACCGAGCAAAACGAGCAGGAGAAACTCCGGCTGGCCAAGGAGGTCGCGGAAAAAGCGAACGAAGCCAAGGATTCGTTTCTGGCGGCGTTGAGCCACGAATTGCGCACGCCGCTGACGCCGGTGCTGATGGCCGCCAACGCGCTGGCCCAGGACCCCGGCCTGCCCGAACCGGCCCGCAAGGAACTGGGCATGATCCTTCGCAATATCGAACTGGAAGCCCGGTTGATCGACGATCTGCTCGATCTCACCCGGGTCGCCCGCGGCAAACTGGAATTTCATGTCGGCCCGCTGGACGTTCATGCCGTCCTGCAGCGGGCGCTGGAAATCTGCGAGTCGGACGTCGGCAGCAAACATCTGCGCGTCGAACGGCGGCTGCAGGCCAAATACTCCGAAACCCAGGGAGATTCCGTTCGCATCCAGCAGGCGCTGTGGAATCTCCTCCGCAACGCCGTCAAGTTTACCCCCGACGGCGGCCTGATCACGATCCGCTCCCAAAATCCCCGGCCGGATTGGATTTCCATTTCCATCCAGGACACCGGCGTGGGATTTGAGCCGAAACAGACGGTCAAGATGTTTCAGGCCTTCGAGCAGGGCGGCCGCGGCGTCACGCGCCAGTACGGTGGCCTGGGCCTGGGGCTGACCATCAGCCGTTCGATTGTGGAGTCGCACGGCGGCAAAATCACCGCCCGGAGCGATGGCAGCGGGAAAGGCGCGACCTTCACGCTCGAACTTCCGTTGCGCGACGATCCGTCTCCCATCGCCGCCGGCCGTGCCCCGTCCAAATCCGAATCTCCCCCGGCCGCCGGCGCGCGCCTGCAGATTCTGCTCGTGGAAGATCATCTCGACACCCGCCGGAGTCTGGAGATGTTGTTGCGCAAACAGGAGCATGAAGTCAAAACCGCCGGAACGGCCGAGGAAGCGCTGGCGCTGGCCGGGGTTTATCAATTCGACCTGGTCATCAGCGACATCGGTCTGCCGGACCGGAGCGGCCTCGAGCTGATGTCGCAATTGCGCGAGCGTTTCGGCCTCAAGGGCATCGGCCTGAGCGGCTACGGCATGGAGGAGGACATCGCCCGCAGCCGCGAAGCCGGGTTCATTCGTCACCTGGTCAAACCCATCCGGTTCGACCGCCTGAAACAAATTATCGCCGAACTGGAACAGCTGCCGGACTGATATGCCGCCTATGGAGCCGAACGTGCCTGCCAACGCTGAACCGGCCCGAAACGAAATGTCGGCGACGGGAAGGGAGACCAGGGACGCCAGCATCCTCCTGGTCGACGACGAACCGCGCAACCTGGACGTGCTGGAAATCATCCTGCGCGGCCCCGGTTACCGGCTGGTGCGGGCGGAGTCCGCGGATGCCGCGCTGCTGGCCCTGGTGAATGAAGAATTTGCCTGTGTGGTCCTGGATGTCCGGCTTCCGGGAATGAGCGGCCTGGAACTGGCCCGGCTCATCAAAAATCGCCGGCGCAACCAGCATATCCCCATCATTTTTCTCACCGCGTTTTTTCAGGAGGAGAAGGACGTCCTCGAAGGCTACGGCGCCGGTGCCGTGGATTACCTGACCAAACCGGTCAACCCGCAGATCTTCAAGTCCAAGGTCGCCGCATTCGTGGAATTGTTCCGGACCACTCGCGCCTTGAAAAAGGCCAACGCCACACTGGAGCAGGAAGTCGAGCGCCGCCAGAAGGCCGAGGAAGCTCTCCGGCACTCAAACGCCGAGCTGGAAATCCGGGTGGTGGACCGGACTGCCGAACTGACCGCCGTCAATCGCGACCTGGTTGGCAGCGAGCGGCGTTATCGCGAATTGATCCGCGCTCTGCCGGCCGCCGTTTATACCTGCGACGCCCAGGGCCACATCACCATGTACAACGAAAGCGCTGTGACTTTATGGGGACGGGAACCAAAGCTGAGCCAGGATATGTGGTGTGGGTCGTGCCGGATTTACCGGACGAACGGCTCGCCGCTGCCGTTCGATCAAAGTCCCATGGTGATCGCTCTGAAAGAGGGCCGGTCGATCCGCGGCGAGGAAATAGTGATCGAACGGCCCGACGGCACGCGCCGCCATGTCCTGCCCTATCCCGAACCGATCCGCGACGAATCCAACAACGTGATCGGCGCCATCAACATGCTGGTCGATGTTACCGAACAAAAGGAAGCTGAAAAAGCCAGTGCCCACCTCGCCGCCATCGTCGAATCCTCCGAAGACGCCATCATCAGCAAGGACCTGAACGGCGTTGTCCAGACCTGGAACCACGGCGCCGAACGCATCTTTGGCTACACGGCCGCGGAAGTGGTGGGGCAGTCGATCAACCTGCTGGTTCCGTTGGAGCGGCGCGGGGAGGAAGACCGGATCCTCCAAACGCTGCGCCGTGGGGACCGCATCGAGCCGTTTGAAACGGTGCGGCTCCGGAAAGACGGCACGCCCCTCGACGTTTCAGTGGCCATCTCGCCGGTCATGGACCGGTTCGGCCGGATCGTGGGGGCGTCCAACATCACCCGCGACATCACCCGCCAGAAACAGGACGAGGAGGAACTGGAGCGTGCCCACCATGAAGCCCTGGCCGCCTCGCGGGCCAAGGACGATTTCCTGGCGGCCCTGTCCCATGAACTGCGCACCCCGCTGAACCCGGTCCTCCTGCTGGCCAGTGAAGCGGCCCAGGACACCTCCCTGCCGGAACCGCTCCGGGACAAGTTCGATATCATCACCAAAAATGTGAGCCTGGAGTCGAGGCTCATTGACGATCTGCTGGATCTGACGCGGATCACCCGCGGCAAGCTGACGCTCAAGCTGGTGAATGTGGACGTGCACGCCGTCCTGGAGGATGCCCTGACGGTCGTGCGGCCGGATATCGAACAGAAGAAGATTGCCCTCGATCTTGATCTGGCCGGGAGCCAACCCGTCATTTGCGGCGACGGCGTCCGGTTGCAACAGGTGTTCTGGAACGTGCTCAAGAACGCAGTGAAATTTACCCCCGAAGCCGGACGGATTACCGTGACCACCCGCCTCGAGGCCGATCGCCGGCTGGCCATCGAGATCCAGGACTCGGGAATCGGGATGACCGCGGCGGAAGTGAATCGTATTTTTGAACCTTTTTCCCAGGGCGACCATGTCGGCAAGGGCGGGTCGCACCGGTTTGGCGGATTGGGATTGGGTCTGGCGATTTCGCGCCGCCTCATCGAGCTTCATTCCGGAAATATCGTCGCCAGCAGCGAAGGGCGGGACCGGGGAGCGACGTTCCGCATCGAACTTCCGCTGGTTGCCGAAGGAGACGTCCCGACGAAGGCGCCCCGCCGGAAGCGTTCGACCGAACCCGGCGCCTTGCAGTTGGCGAACCGTGCCCGGATTTTGCTGGTGGAAGATCACGAGCCGACGCGCACGGCCTTGACGCAGTTGCTGCAGCGCCGGCGTTACCTCGTGGTCGCCGCCGGTTCGGTCCAGGAAGCCCGGCAACACGCCGACCGGGAAGCGTTCGACCTGCTCATTTCCGACATTGGATTGCCCGACGGCAATGGAAACGACCTGATGGCTGAACTCAGGAAACGGCAGGGATTGCAAGGCATCGCCCTGACCGGTTACGGCATGGAAGAGGATATCGCTCGCACCCGGAACGCCGGATTTGGCGCGCACCTGACCAAACCGGTCCGCGCCCAATCGCTGGATGAGGCATTGGTGGCCGTTTTATACCCGGAGAAACCGCCGCCGGCTGCTTCATCCCAGTAGTCGGCGGAAGCCCATTTCAGGCAGGGACGCCGCACAGCGGTGGCCGAACGAGGACAGGTGTTGAATGGATAGCGGTAACCGGACCGTCCGGCACCGAAACGAAATCCCCGGAATCGTTCAGGACGACGGGCCGGTTGCTGCCGCCCGGCCCGAAAAAAGATGTCAACAGCGTGGCAGTGTCCAGGGGACCATTCAATGACGCGCCGCCGCCGAACGAAATGGAACCGTCAACCGGCGCCAAACCCGCACCCGCCGTTTGCGGCGGGCTCAGGGTGACCCAGCCAACCAGAAAAAATGCCGGTGCTGAAAGGTATAATTTCATTCGAGTGTCCTGGCGATGGACTCAATTTGGTTGTGGCCGAATTAAGGTGGTGCGCCTCGCGCTGCGAGGCGCCATCGGGTCGCAGCGCGACCCAGGCCACCCACCCAATGAAGACATTGCCCTCAATTCGACCTCCTTTGCGCTTCGAATTATAAAGTGGCGGGCGGCGGGAACAATTGGGAGAAATGCGCGTTCCGGTTACGAATCCAGCCGCTGGATCGCTACGGAATATTCCTACTCGGGAGGGCTGATGCCGAGTGCCGCGCCGATGGAGACCGTCAGAAGAACCAGGCAGCGCCGATCATTCCGGCCACGCCGTTCACGCCACGGTTCGGCTGGGTGAGTCCGGCGTCCGAGATGTGGAAATACCGCGCCTCCAGGGTCAATGCCAGGTTATCCCTGATGAACCACCGGACGCCGGGGCCGCCCTGCAGATTGAATTCAAACGTGCTGCTGAGATCAGGCTGCCCGATGCCCACCGCTGTCACTCCGGCTCCGGCATCCAGAAAAGGAATCCAGTGCGTCCCGGTGGCGAAGTCATACCGGAGATGCGGGGTGAAGCCGACCAGCCAGGTGGAGTCCGGCGAAAATTCCGCCCCGGCGAACAACTCGAGGCGGCCTTCCCAATTGCCCCGGAACCAATGATTGGATCCGACAGGGCTTCCCAGCATATGGCCATAGGCGAGGCTGGCCAGCGCCAGATCATGCGCCTGTTGGCTGCCGAAAATGGGCAACCCGCCAACTGCGCCGGCGGTCAACGTCAGATTCTGGGCGTCGGACCGGAAACCATTTCCCAAACCATTGGCCCAGAGGCTGTTGTCCGGCGGTGATGAGGTTTGCGCCGGAAGAACTCCGGCAAAAATCAGCAGGGCAAGGGCGGCCCATCTCCCGCCGTGAACTGTCAACCCCTCCCGCCCTTGTAAATAAATCATCCATCCTTTTTGGTCCTTCATGGTCCCTCCTATTCGCAAAAAGACCTGCGTATAAGTTTCACCACTTGGCGGAACTGTCAAATGGCCGGCACGATCGAATGCTTTAATTTGGAGTCCGCGGACATGTCCGCACATTGGGTTGACGCGACAGGTCGCGTCAGGGAAAGCGGCGTCATGCCGCGCACTCCAAATTAAGTAACTGCTGCATCCATTGCGCGTCCTTCCGGGCGTGTTAGATTGAGGCCGAGGAGAAATGGGCCGCATGGTTTTGACGGGCAAACTGTTTCTGGCATTGGCGGCCGCAGCGTGTGTCTGCGGTTGTGCCGCCGTGGGACCCGTGGCGTCGACCGTCGCCGGACCGCTCAGTCCCCAACCGGCCCAGGCGTTGACGCAGACCTCGGTCGAACTCTATGAAAACAATTTTGTCATCGTCAAAACCAACGTGGTGGGTGTCAGCCGGGGTTTCAGTTTGCTGGGGGTGATTCCCATCGTGTCGGCGCCGGTGGTCAAGGCCACCGGCCGGTTATATGCCGAGGCCGGCATCCAGGCCGGCCAGCCGGAAAGCCTGGCGCATGTGATGATCGAACATTCGAGCCTGTACCTGATCCTGTTCTCGATTCCCAAAACCACCGTCCGGGCGGATATCATCCGGTTCAACCAGTCGGTGGAGCCGGAAAACCAACCGCCGCCGGCGCCGGCAATGAGACCTCCGAAGCTCCCGAAACGCGGCTGATGCATTCTCTCCCGCCGGCCAGTCAGGCTTTCTTTGGCAGTCGGACGACGAATTCGGAGCCCTGGCCGACGGCGCTGGTCACGGTGACCTGGCCCCGGTGCATTTCAACGACGGCTTTGACCAGGCTCAGCCCCAGGCCGAGCCCGTGCTGCGACCGGCTCTTGTCGCCGCGGTAAAGCCGGGTCCAGATTTTGGGCTGTTCTTCCCGGGGAATACCGGCGCCGGTATCGCGGAACCGGATCACGGCGTGTTCGGGTTCATCCGTGACGGAGATCGTGACCTGGCCGTTTTCCGGCGTGTATTTAAGCGCGTTGTCGAGCAGGTTGGCGAACGCCTGCCGCATCCGGTTGCGATCAGCGGACACTTCGCACGCGGTCGGCAGTTCGGTCCGGACCGCCACCTTGCGTTCGTCCGCGACGTATTCGTAAAGCCCGACGATTTCGTCCACCATCCGGCAGAGGTCCACCGGTTCGCGGTGCAGTTTCATCATGCCGGCCTCGGCTTCGGTGATGTCCAGCAGCGCGTTGAGCATGCTCAACACGCGCTCGGATTCCTCGATGCAATCGGCCAGCGCCTCCGACGCAGCGGCCGGCGCGGCATTGGGTTGCAGTGCCAGTTCGGCCGTGCCGCGCAAACGCGTCAGCGGCGTGCGCAGGTCGTGCGCCACGTTGTCGAGCGATTCCCGCATCGCGCGGATCAAGGCCTCGTTCCGGTCGAGCAGCGAATTGAACAGCCGGACCATTTCGTCCAGTTCATCATTCGACCGGCGCACCGGCACCCGCGCGGTGAGTTCACCGGTATCAATGATCGATCGGGCGGTGGCGACGACCTGGCGGATGGGCCGCATGGCCCGGTGGGCGAAAAACACGCCGGCCAGAAAACCCAGCAGGACGGTCGCGCTGCCAAAGAAAATAAAATTCCGGCGCACGGGATCCAGCAGCGCCGCGCGGCTGTTCGTGCTGCGCCCGACCTGCAGCAGGGAATTGTCCGGCAGCACCAGGGTGGCGATGACAAAATCCCGTTCCGCGTCTTTGGGAATCCGGATGATGCTCTGGCGCTGGCGATAGCCGGCCAGGCCGCCGGGGATGACGTCTTTGAAGGCGACCCAATCGCTCGGGTCGTTGAGGATGATGGCTTCGTTTCCGGCGTTGACCAGGCGGACAAAAAAGGTTTTCGACTCGCCGGTTTGCGATTGGAGAACGTCGCGCAAGGCAATCAATCCGCCGCTGCCGTAAATGGCCGCGTACGCCTGTAACTGCGCCTGCAGGACCTCGCGGTCTTTGCTTCCCACGGCCGCCGCCAGGAGGTAATAGGCGATCATCAACAGCAGGACGCTGCTGCACGCGAAGGCGAACGCATACCACAGGCCGAGCCGGAATCCGATGTTCCGGCGGATTTTATCAAACAGGACGGAGGACATAGCCAACTCCACGAATGGTCTGGATCATCTGCCGGTCGGGATCGGCCTTGGCGCGCAGCCGGTGCACGAGCACGTCCACGACATTGGTCTGGGGATCGAAATTGAAATCAAAGATGTGCTCCAGGATCATCGTCTTGGTCACCACCCGGTTGGGGTGATGCAGGAGATATTCCAGCAGCGCAAATTCCCGCGGCTGCAGTTCGATCTGCCGGCCGTCGCGCCGGACCTCGCGCGTGAGCAGATCCATCGTCAGCGGACCGGCCGTCAGCCGGGTGACGCCGGTCGTCTGCGTGGCCCGCCGGATGAGCGCCTGGACGCGGGCCAGCAGTTCGGAAAAGGCAAAGGGTTTGGTCAGATAATCATCCCCGCCCGACTGCAGTCCCTTGACGCGGTCGTCCACCGACGCTTTGGCGCTGAGGATGAGCACGGGGGTCGCGAGATGCCGGGCGCGCAATTGCCGGATCAGGCTCAATCCGTCCAGCCGGGGCAGCATGAGATCCACCACGGCCGCGTCGTAAGCGACCGTCCGGGCCATCGCCAGCGCCCCTTCGCCGTCGGCACTGTGGTCCACCGCATAACCATTTTGCTTCAGGCCATTGACGACAAACGAGGCGATTTTTTCGTCATCCTCGACAACCAGTATGCGCACGTTTTTATCCATGATGCGGGGCGGACGGCGGGGTTACAATGTCGAATCGAGGCGAAAAGAACCGGTGCGCGCATCCCATTTTTTGTGGCATTCCTGCCTGCCGATGTAGGCGACTATCCAGTCGCCCGGGGTCTTTCCGGGCTGGAAAACCCGGAAAACCGGCAGGTTGGAAAACCTGCCCCACACCAGGTGGATCGCCGCGAACTGGACATATCCAGAAATTGAGATGCGCCCAGAACCGGTCCCCTTCGGGCCTGGGTGGCGGGAAGGGGACCGAAAAACCGTACCGGCACCGGCGAGTTGAGGTGCAGGCGGTTTCAAGGGCGGGAGAAATCAACCGGCATTGTGACTCTCATCCACCACCACGTAATGGCTGCCGCCATTTTCCCAGACCCGGACGAGTGTCTTTTTGGTGGTGGCTTTGGCCGTCAGTCGTACCGCGTCGTCGGCGTCCTTCACCGGATGCCGATTGATCGTTTCGATCACGTCGCCGGATTTCAACCCGGCCTCGGCCGCGGCCGAGGTGGGATCCACCTGGGTGATGACGGCGCCGTGGACGGTGTCCGGGACGTGGAGTTGTTCGCGGATCTGGGAATCCAGATCGCCCACGCCGACGCCGTTGAGCGTGCCGGTGTCATTGTTGCCCGGCGAATTGGCCTGCGCCACCGTTTCCGTGCCGGGCAATTGTTTGACGGTGACATCCACGTTCATTTTGTCGCCGTCGCGCAGGATCTCGACCGGCACCTTTGAGCCGGGCTGCGTCTCCGCCACGGTCAGTTGCAGTTGCCGGCTGTCGGTGATTTTGTGGTTGTCGAATGACACAATCACGTCGCCGTCCTTCAGCCCCGCCCGGTCGGCCGGGCCGCCGGCCACCACGTCGCCGACCAGCGCTCCCGCCGCGGTTTTCAGATCAAACTGTTCCGCCAGCGCCGGGGTGACCGGTTGGATGACAATTCCCAGATAACCGCGGTCCACATAGCCGTTCTTGATCAGGCTTACCATCACCATGCGGGCCAGGTCCGACGGAATCGCAAACCCGACGCCCTGGCTGCCGCCGGAATGGCTCAGAATGGCGGTATTGATGCCGAGCAGCCGGCCGTCAATATCCACCAGCGCGCCGCCGGAATTGCCCGGGTTGATCGCCGCATCGGTCTGGATGAAATTTTCATAATCCTCGATTCCCATATTGCCGCGGTCCTTTGCGCTGATGATGCCTTCGGTGACTGTCTGGCCGACGCCGAACGGGTTGCCGATGGCCAGCACCACGTCGCCGACTTTCGCGTTGGCGCTGTCCGCCATCGGGATGACCGGCAGATTGTCCGCGTCGATTTTCACCACCGCCACGTCGGTTTTGGGATCGCGCCCGATCACCTTGGCGGTGAACACGCGCCCATCATTCAATGTGACGCTCACCTCCTTGGCGCCGTCCACAACGTGGTTGTTGGTCAGGATATAACCGTCCTTGGTGACGATTACACCCGAGCCGATGCCGTGTTCGACCTCCGTCCGCGGGACATTAAGCTGGTTGCCGAAAAATTGCTGCCAGAAGGGATCGGCAAACCCCGGCATTTGCATCGCCGCGGGGTTTTTGATGGTGGTGGTCGTATTAATCCGGACGACGGCCGGCGCGACCTTGTCCACGATGGGCGCATAACTGCCGCGCGGCAGCCCGTCGCGCGGCACGGCCGACTGGTCCACAGGAATGTTCAGGTCGGCAGGATTGATTTTGGGTTTGGAGTTCTGAGCCAGCACAAACGTGGAGCCGGCCAGGATGACGGCGGTCGCCACGCCGCACGCGGCCGCCCGGAGGCTTGACGGATTCAAAGTGGTCTTCATATAAAATTCGTTGGTTGTTTTGTTGATAGATTAGAACCCTCCCATCATGACCGGCGGCTTTCCGGGACATTACAAATTGGTAAGGTTTTGGCGGCGGTGCGAGAATCGGCGCCCGAGCCAATGCTGCGGATGGACCATGGTAGGGACCGCGCGCGGCGCCGTCCGGACGCCGCAGCGCGGCGTCCCGGCCCGAAGGAGTCGTCGCCGAAACAGCGGCATTGACATCGATTAGAAGCGCATGTTATGATGATTTTTAAATGAGGAGTGGTCTGGAGCAACCACCGGCGGCCGAGTTTGTTGGGCGGTGAACCGCTCCGGGCTGCCGGTGATGTTTTGGCCGTCACAATGAGTACCAATAACGGAACTTCGTATAATGCGCGCGTCATCGGCCGGGAGGAGATCAACCCGCAGCTGGTGATTCTCCGGGTGCAACCGGAGGCGGCGTTGTTTGATTTCAAGCCCGGCCAGTTTGGCGTGCTGGGCCTGCTGGGCCGTGAACCGCGCGTTCCGGAAGCGCTGCCGGAGGAGCCCGTGGCCGAGCCGGACAAGCTGATCCGGCGCGCGTACAGCATTGCGTCGACCAACCTGGAACGCCGCTATGTGGAATTTTATCTTACGCTTATTACCAGCGGCCAGTTGACCCCGCGCCTGTTTGCGCTGCGGCACGGCAGCCAGTTGTTTCTCGGGCCGAAAGCCAGCGGCGTGTTTACGCTCGACCGGGTGGCGCCGGACAAATCGGTCATTCTGATTGCCACCGGAACCGGCCTGGCCCCCTACCTTTCGATGATGCGGACGATGCTGCTGAAGGAAACCGAGCGCCGGTTTGTTGTTCTGCACGGCGCGCGCTATGGCTGGGATCTCGGCTATCGGGGCGAACTCGAAAGCCTGGCCCGGTTGCGGCCGAACTTTACCTACATCCCCAGCATTACCCGGCCGGACCAGGACCCGCATTTCCAGGGATACACCGGGCGGGTGCAAACCCTGCTGGAGCAGGGCGTGGTGCAAAAGGAATCCGGCGTGCCGCTGGATCCGTCCAAGGCCGACGTTTTCCTCTGTGGAAATCCCGAAATGGTGAAAGTGGTCAAAGCGTTGCTCGAAGTCAAAGGATTCAAAGCCCACCAGAACGGCGTGCCGGGAACCATCCATATTGAAGAATACTGGTGAAGGTGGCGGAGGCCTTTTCCGCAACCCGCATTTCCTTTGACCCACTCTGGCCGGCGGCGTTGCCGGTTCACGGACATGCTCATCCAATTGCCCGTTGAAATTTCAACGGCGGGTTCGATATTGAAGAATGAAAGCTGTGGTGTCAGTGACAGTGTCAATGACGGAAACGTGGAGCGCCGCAGAAGGAATGATTGCCCGCTTGCGCAGCGCCGGTTTGCATCCGTTGGATTTGTCCGTTTCGACCCCGCTCGTTTTTCCCGGTAAAAAAACGACCTATCCGATTGAAGTTCCTGCTGAAGAAGCCGAGCCGGCGCGGGGATTGCTCGCGACTTTGGACAATTCCTGATTCCGGATTGCGGAAGCCAATGGATTTTGCGTCTCCTGGCCCGGTCACAATGGCCTGGAGCGATTCAGGCGTCTTCGCTGCGATGTGATGGCGTGCGGCGGGTGATGCGGCGCTGAAAATCAAAAAGAGCCCCACACAATTGCGGGACTCTCCGGCGGATCCCCTGTCGTGGTCCGCCTTCAGGGACCGAACGCGGCCGGGTAGACCACAAGAACCGGCCGCTGCCAGGTCCAATATACCTCCTTTTCGGTATTTTCGGCGGTGACTCATTATTGGGTAGGGACGTCGCGCTGCGGCGTCCGGACAACGCCGCGCGGTCGCCACCATTTTGAACCGCGCCAGAGCCGGCAGGAATGAAATTGAGGAACGTTCCATCATCACCCTTCCGCCGGGCCCGGCGCAAACTGCGGCGGCGTTGGGGAATTCTGCATCTGCGCCGCAAGCGGCTGACCCTGGCCGAGGGAACCTTTATCGGGTTGTGTGAATCGGCCACTACGCTGCTGACGTGACTAAACAAGTCCGAAACGAAAGCAATTTGATGGGAGGCGGAGGTCGGAATCAGGACTAAGTCACCGATTCAGATGACAATATATTCGCATAAACGCCTGTAAAATCAAGAACTATTCGTCATTACTTGCCACTATTTTTCATTACTGGAACGACGTTTCACTGACAGTTTCACTGACAGTGCCAACCGTGGACACGCGAGCAGGCTCATAACTTCATTTCGGCAGCGTGGGACTATATTGGCTTTGAATAGCTATCACTATGTCCGCACACTTTCCTTTCCGCCCTGTCGGAAAGGGCGCATAAGCGTTAAGGTGGCTCGGATGGATGCGCAGGAACGACTTCCAAGGCACCGCCCGTCGCTTTCAGAAAATATTGCACAATCACGGCGCTGAATCGTCGTGCGCGTTCCACTATTGCCGGATCAGCTTCGCGCCCGGGCTCATGAGCCACGTAAAATGTCATGCGAAATACTTTCTGCGCCTCGGCGCTCGCTGGACGGCGAGGCCCCATGACCTTCACGACGTCCTCGATGCGCACGGGGACTTTAGTGCCCTGAAATCGATTCCAACCAACCTGTTTTAGATTTTCCAGCAAGGTGGTTGACGGAACCTTGTTCGCGGGCAGCATCCCCATGATATATAGGTCCAGCGCCGAATAGCCACCGGGCACCTGAAATGGATAGAGACTCTGAGAAAATGTTCCATCCGGGTTTTGCTTCCAGGAATATCCACCCATGATGGAGCCGCCGGCTTCCTGTCGGTCGAGAAACATATTCCAAACGGGAAACATCGCCGTCGTATCCAATCCGTCGCGCCAATGCCCGACGTTGTCCGTTAACTTCTCCTCTTTGCCGGTGACCGGGTTTTGAAAGCTCAAGTCCAATCCCCACCGATGTGTACACTCATGCGCGAGAAACTTCACTCCATGCGCAAAGTTTGTCCAATGCGTTCCGTCATTTTCCGTGCCCGATTCGTCGAAGAAAGGAGACCCCAGCCAGGTCGTTGCCATATACATTTGCAAATTAGTCGAGCCAATGTCTGCCGTGGAACGAGGATGTTCGTTTGCCTTCCCGATTCCCTCAATCCCAAAATTGGCCGCAATCGCTCCGTCGCCATGCCCGAACAAATCATCGAATCTGAAATCCGTGAAGACGATGGCAATATCATCCGCCGCAGGCATCTGCTTGTAAATTGACGCAAGGAGCCGCTCTGAATCTCGCGTTACCACAGGATAATGAAAGACCTCAAAGACGTTGCCGGAATGCCTGGCTCGATTTAATTTGGAAAACTTAACGGTGGCCGGTGCAACGGTGCTCATGTCAAGAGGCGGCAAATCCCATCCCGACCCCACGAATCTTCCCGGCTGTCCCCACCAGGTCACATCCCACGCCATCGAGCATTGTTTGCAGCCTGCCAGCAAAACCTTGGAGACAAACATGTCCACGCGCCGCCCATTGATCCGCCATCCACCCGTACGTGGCGCTGCGCCTAGCCAGCAAGCCATCTGCTCTTGATCGGACACGCTGACGGACACCATGTCGGTCACACCATCATGGTTCACCCAACAACGATAATCCAGTGGGCCCGAAACCACATTTGTCAGCGCGTTGCGCTTCATGGTGTATGCAAGATCGAGGGTCGTTCCCGTGTCATAGACATCGGTAGAATCAGCGTCCACTCCCGGATGCGGCGCCGTTCCGTCATAGTGCCAATGACTGAGCAATTTTCCTTGGGTGGTCCTCCCGGGAAATATGCCGACAATGCCGTCACGTTCGGAGATGTGCGGATAGGTAAATTCAATGACGCCTGAAGGATAAAGGCGGGCTTGAAATGTATTGGTTCCCAGCACCGCCTGTCCCCACGGAGCACGCATCATGCTCCAGGTGATTGCCACGCAATCCGATTCCGCGTGAACGGTGATGATATTGGCGCTTTGGTCCTGATACGGACCCCAAAAAACGGCGATCATCTTTTCCAATCCCGCCTCCGACCGGGAATCAATGGCCGCCGCCACCGAACACATGCCCCCATCCGACCAGGGATTCCGTTGCGGCCAATAGTCGCTTTCCGGCTTGTCGAACGAAATGTTCCCATCCATGTTGACGTAAACGCGCTGCCATGATTTTCCTCCGAACGGAAATGCAAAAGGCAGCGGAACACTCCACCCTTTGGCATACCATGGTCCGATGGCGTCCTGATTTTCCAACTTCTGGTCGCATTTAACCGGCTGACAAACATCTAGTGTTCTTACACGATATAACCCGTTCCGCGTGGGCGCGAATCTCACCGTCTTTCCCTGCAGATCGAAATAATCAGCAGGATTTTGGACGAGATTGCTGATGGTGACTGGCAACACAAAATCCCCGGCCGCTGCAAGGTTGGCGAATAACTGCAGAGACAACACAAAGCCAATCCACCGATAGTTGAAGAGGCTCGCTATGATTTCTCGAGGCATGGCAGGATGATGTGATAGGCTGGCAGTTGATTCAACCTTTTCTGGATTGGGTTAAATTCTCAAGCAGAGGGTGCTGGCTTCAAGGCGGCGCGTTCCTCATATTCCTGTAATGAGGGGATTTTCATCAAGGCCCGTTTCGCGTAGGCGCGATGCACGGCTTTGCTGTTGTGTCCTAATGCCTCCTGCGCAAACCGTTCGGGATAGCCGACGGTCTTGGCGCGTTCCGCCCAAGCGTAGCGGTAACTGTGCAATGTTACACCCTCGATACCAAGCTGCCGAAACCGTGATTTGAACTCCGTCGCCCGGTCATTGGCCCGTACACTCGCTAGATACGGAAACAACGGGCCTTCGCCGGGCAGGTCCTTAAACAAATTCAACGCCTCGCCGCCGAGATGCACCAACACTGGCACGCCGGTTTTCTTCCGGGTAAAACTGACCGTGCCGTTAGTCCAGTCCACGTCCTCGCCCTTCAAGTTGGCGATTTCGCCCTGACTCGCGCCCAGATGCCAGCATAATTGATACATCATTTTGCGTTCGGGGTTCACCTCGGCGGTGATGATTTTCTGATGTTCTTCAAGGGTGATGGCCCGTTTCTCTTTGAACTTCACTTTCGGCCATTGACGTTTCGGCAGGATTGACCACGGCAGCCAATTCATGTCCAAGGCGAAGTTGTGAATCCGCCGCAGATAAACATTTGTCGAGACGGTTCCAAGTTCCAACGCTTTCAGGAAATGTGCCGAACGGGTTTCCAAAATGGGCAGGTTGCGGATGAGGTCAAAAGCCTTGTCCTTCATCGCCGTTTCATGCCGGTGGCGCGTGGTGTCGGATTTGGTCTTGGTTAACTCGTCCATTGCCGTCTGCCATGTGCGCTTGGCCACTTCGGGGTCGGTGGCCGTCAGATACGTCCGGGCGATTTGCAGATTCAGCACGGGCTGCCGGTGGGCCTCATTCTTGGAATGGAGGATCGCAAGCGCCTCGGCTTCGTCCTCGGTGCGCAAGGAATACTGTTTGCCGGTGGTGGTGTCTTCGGAGTAAAAAACTCCGGCTCGCTGAAACAGGATGAATTTCGATTTCATAGACTGGTTCTCTGAATCGAGAGACCAGTCCGGTTTCAGCCGCGTTTATGAACGCGAGTTTTGGCGAGTTTCAGCGAATACTGGCAAGTAGTGGCGAATAGTTGAAACACTCGCCGGTTTACTGACAGTTTCACTGACCGTGGCCATTCCGCCCGGCGTAACTCCTTGATGCACACGCATCAAAACTTGGAGGCGAGGGTCGGAATCAAACGGGAAATCCTTTTATCCAAAACCCCACCCAAACCCTTCAGCAGCGTTTACTTCTCTGAGTGCTGCACTGGCAACGAGATTATCAAAGGCGCGTGCTTAAATCAAACGAACAATTCGTTGCCGGCGCCAACAACTTCCTACAAAGCTGAACACTTTTGGTGCCCGTTCTGGTGCCCGGTGTGAGCGACTGCCGCAACGTTGTACCGTTGCCTTCCACAGGCATCCGGCAGGTTACCAAAGGATTTTCAGGAGTATATACTTAACGCAAATTGGCATCAAAACTGAAAAAACCAACGCTTTATTTGCTGGGTAAACCCCGCACATTCTGCTCGTGGAAGACCATGAGCCCACCCGCCTGGCCTTGACCCAGCTGCTTCTCCGCCGTCGATATCGAGTGACCAGCGCGGCTTCCGTTGCCGAAGCGCGCTCCTGCATGGATCAAAATGCCGATTTCAATTTGCTGATTTCCGACATTGGTTTGCCCGATGGCAGTGGCTGCGATTTGATGGTTGAATTCCGAAAGAGATTCGGTGCAACCGGGATTGCCCTTACCGGTTATGGCATGGAACAGGATTTGGCCGAAGCCAGGCGGCGGGCTTGGCGGTGCATTTAACCAAACCGGTGCGGATTGAATCGCTCGAAAACGCGCCGGTTGGCGTGCCTGAGCAAAGCATCGGCATCCGGTCCGCTTCGAGCAGCAATGGATCTTGGTCGTCTGGGTCAGTCTCCCGAAAATTACAGAAGTCAAAAAAGAATTCTATCATTTGCGGCAATCCGGTGTATGATGAGGTTGGATTTGACCTTATTATCAAACGGGCAGGCAGCCTCTTTCTTGTTTGGCCGGATTCCCAGAATGTGCTTCAAGGGAGGCACGCCAATTAGATATGAGTATCGTTTTACAAAGCAAACGGAATCAGGAATTCGTCAAAACTCTGGCGGGTTCGTGGACTCCTCGCGGAGAACAGGCTCATCAGTTCCCCACCGGCTTCAATGCGCTGATGTTTTGCTTCCATCATCACCTGCATAACATGCAAATCCTGGCAAGGTTCAACGACCCGGCAATGAATTTCACGATTCCCATTGCCGATGTCGACGATCCCGGCCGCTAAATCTTCGCACCAATCCACGTTGGCTTGAATGCAATTTGCCGAAACATAATCTATGAATATTCTGATCGAAAACAGCGAAACGCTTGAATACCTGACCGACACGGGAGGTTGGACAAAAAATCCGCGCAACGGCAAATGCTTTCCGGCGACCCGGTCGGCGTTTCGAGCCGCGAAATCGGAAGCGATCGGCCGGTTCAATATCGTCTTTCATATCCCGCAGACGAACCAGTTGATCAATCTGGACCGCGGCCGGGGCACTGGACCGCTGCCGCTTGAGGGCGAATCAAGTCCGGTCGAAACCCCGAACGCGGGCGGTTAGGGGGACATCACAGAAATGAGTTGCGACGCGGGCTGGAACGCCGTTCTCTCACCCGACCAGAGGCTCCAACTTGCCGGGTTGAAACGAGCATCCGGTTGAAGCGAGGGACAGCGTGAGGGGATTTTCAGCCGAACACCTTCTCCCCCCAACGGACTCCATCACCCGCACTCGCCCGGCTGCCTGATCGGTGATTTCGACAGTTTTCCTTCGGGGCATTGCGCCCCGCCTTATCGCAATCGCCAGGTGATGCGCGCTTTGTCCAGATCGTAGGGGGACATCTCCATTTTGACACGATCGCCCACCGTCAGCCGCACGAAACGCTTGCGCATTTTTCCGCAGATGGTGGCCAGCACAAGGTGCTTGTTGTCGAGCTCGACTCGGAACATCGTGCCGGGCAGGACGACTGTGACGTTGCCTTCGACTTCGATCGGTTGTTCTTTCATGACAATGAAAAGGCGGAGCCCGGTTCACCCGAACCCCGCCACGGAAGTTTTGATGCGCCGATCAGCGGTAATTCCGTTGGCCGCCCCGGTAGCCGCTGCCGGCCGGCCGCTCTTCCCGCGGCCGCGCGATGTTGACCGTCAGGGCGCGGCCCTGCAGGTCTTTTCCGTTCAGGCCGGTGATGGCCTGCTGGGCTTCTTCCGGGGTACTCATGGTCACAAACCCAAAGCCGCGCGAGCGGTTGGTGGTGCGATCCATCATCAGGTTGGCTTCCGTGACCGAGCCGAACGCGGCGAAGGCGTCCTGCAAATCGTTTTCAGTGGTTTCGAAAGATAGATTTCCGACAAACAGTTTATTACTCATGATTTAATCGTCCGAGACTAACATGCTTTAACCAGACTGTTTCCGTTCATCGGATTTCAAATCGTCACTGAACCAGGTTCAATTGAAGATTTACCATGCCTTGAAAGAGACAAGTGATCTAACAGACTTTTACACTCTGGCAGGTGCCGTTGGAATAGCAATAACTATCTGAAAATATCGAACTTCCTGTTTACGGGGCGTTGAATAACGTTCAGAATAGACGGTGTGGGCAAACTAACCTCTAAAATTCGGGAATCCCGGCCGGGCGGAAGTCAAACCTGGAAACAAGGCGCGAAACTGAAATCCTCGAACCTGAAGCAATCGATTGATGTCAAGCCGGTGGGCGAGGGACGGAGCCGCCAGTACAAGGCCACGTGCCCCATTTGTCTTTTCACATTTTCAGTGGCCGTGCTGAGCAGCGAAAGCTCCGCGGAATTTCTGGCCTGTCACGCGATGCAGTCGCATATAAACTCCAGGCACAAAACCGAAATTGATATTGATTCGTGACTTGATGTGAAACAATTTCCGTCAAACTGTCCTCGATTAACAATGGCAACCCATCGCCGGCAATGTATCTCACCATCACCCCGGTGTTATCCTGTGAGGCGAGAATGGCCGGACGCACGAAGGCGCCGCATCGGACTCCTCCATCACTTGAAAACCGGCCTCATTCTATCCCGGTTCACCGGCAACATCCGCGGCCATCCGGTTCATCATCCAAACCACCGCGTGCCATGTTATCGCCGGTGGGAGTTTCCCGGGCCATCCCGGAACTTCGCGAAGCCGGGACCGCCCGGTTGCGCCCACTCGACATTCGCTGCGCCCTCCGGCTCAACGTCCGGTGCGGTGACCGCCGGCGGATGGCCGGATTGAAAGGACTCTGAGCGTGAATTCCATCATCTACAACCTGGGCCGGGTGGTGATCGTAGTCATTCAGTGGCTGCCGCTGGGGCTGGTGGCACGGATGGGGCGAATGGGCGGCGGCCTGGTCTTTTATCTGGATGCCCGTCATCGGCGAGTGGCGCTGAAGAATCTTGGGATGTGTTTCGGTCACGAAAAATCCCGGACTGAAATCGCCACCATTGCCCGCGAAAACTTTCGCCGGATCGGTGAAAACTATGTTTGCCTCATCAAGACTTCGGCCATGGGTTTTGAAGAATTAAAACCGCATCTGGAATTCGTCGGCTTTGAAAAATTGCCACGACCCGATGAGGAAACCGGAAGCCAGAACATTATTGCGGCCATCGGTCACTTTGGAAATTTTGAACTCTATGCCCGCATTCAGGACATCCGGCCCGATTTGCAGGGAGCGACCACGTATCGCGCCTTGAAGCAGCCGGGGATAAACCGGCTGATGCAGAGCCTGCGCGGCACCAATGGCTGCCGGTTTTTTGAGCGCAAGACCGAAAGTGGTTGTCTGCGTGAATTGATGAGTCGAGGCGGCGTCATCATCGGCTTGCTGGTGGATCAACATTCGACGGGATTGCGGGCGCCCTTTCTGGGACATGACTGCAGCACCAACCTTGCGGCCGCAGTGCTCGCGTTGCGTTATGACTGCAAATTGTTTTCGATCATCTGCCATCGGGTGAGTCTGGCTAAATGGCAGCTGGAAGTCGGGGAGAGGATTCAAACTCACGCCAATGGCTCTGCCCGGCCAAGCAAAGAGATAATGCGCGATGTGAATCTGGCGTTGGAAACAGCGATACGGCGGGACCCGGCGAATTGGTTTTGGGTTCACCGGCGCTGGAAAAATTGAGCGGCCGATTTCGCCATCCGGGCGCCCGGTTTATCCCGCGGCGCGGTGAATTCCGGCGCCGGCGGCGCGGCTTGGGCGCCGCCGGGCAACCGCCTTCACTTTTTCCAATTTGGCATTCATCGAAATGTTGGCGCGCAGTAATCGCGAAACCAGACAGCTCGTTTTGGCGCGGACGGTCGCATCAATGAACCGGTCCTGAGTCATCCGGGGCAGCCGGGCGATGGTGTTCAGATGGATGTTCATGATCGTCCAGCCGGCGGCCACGTGTTCCAGCGTGACCGTCGCCGTGGTGACAATCTCGCCCGTCGCAGAACCCGCCAATCCCAGTTCGTGCGACAGGGCCAAAGCGAAGCTGGCGGCGTGAGCGGCGGCAATCAGTTCGGCCGGATTGGTGCCTGAGTTTTCCCGGAACGGAATGCCCAGGGAATAGTCGGCTTGCTTCAGCGCGCCGCTTTCGGCGGTCGTGACGTGCATGCCGCCATGGGATCCGCCTTTCCAGCGGGCGGAGGCCTTCCGTATGATGAGTTGCATCAGGGCACCCTGCTGCGAAACGACAAAACCAGCCAATACTTCGTTGCTTGGTTTGTCATGCCTTCGAGCTATGGGCGGAAAAGTTGCCCGCCTTTGCCCGCCAGTGTCTGGTGGCGCTCCCTTTGGCGAAGCGCGGCGCTCCCAGCCGCAGGCGGTTAATTTTGGAAAAACCGCGAATGCTCGTGTGCTCAGCCGCAATCCAAGCCGCTGCGGGTGAGCGCCCGCGTTCCGGGATTTCACATCCGGACACGGCCAATGTCCTATTCCTGTTTGTCAATTCTGCGCCGGATGGCTACACTGTGGTTGAGATATGGAATTGCGCCATCTGCGTTACTTCGTCGCTGTGGCGGAGGAATTAAACTTCACCCGGGCAGCCGCAAAACTGCGGCTGGCGCAACCATCGCTCACCCGCCAGATTCATAATTTGGAGGAGGAATTGGGGGTGCGGCTGCTGGACCGGACTCGGAATCAGGTCTCCTTGACCGAAGAGGGGAAGAGTTTCCTGGTGGATGCCCGGCGCCTGGTGGCGTTGAGTCTTGAAAGTGTGCAAGCGGTGCAACGGTTCAGCCGGGGCGAATCCGGCCAGTTGAATGTCGGTTATCTTTTCAAGTTCAATTTCGATCTCCTGCCGGCGACCCTGGCAACCTTCTATCAAACCTGCCCGGAGATCGCCGTGAACCTGTTCGACATGTCGCCGGCCGAACAGCTTCGCGCTTTGGAAGCGCGAAAGATTGACCTGGGCTTTGTGGGATTGCGCCCGACCACCGACCACAAAAACATGGCGGCGCTGGCCTGGGAGCGCGTCGCCCGGCACGACGTCGTGGTCGTCTTGCCCGCCCGTCATCCGCTGGCCAAAAAGAGCAAAATCAAAATGACCGATCTCAAATCGCTGTTCTTTGTCGCCATGTCGGAGCAAACGCATCCCGGCTCCCGCGCCTGGTTGTCCGGGTTGTGTCACCAGGCGGGTTTTGCGCCCAGGATTTTGCAGGACGTGGATCTCGAATCCGGCCTGATGACCTTTGTGGCCGAAGGACTGGGCGTGACGCTGGCGCGCGAGCAAATCAAGAACCTGCCTCATTCCGGCGTGGTCTTTCGCCCCCTCGCGACGTCGGCCAAAGCGGACTACTGGCTTGCCTGGCACCGCGAGAATCGTTCCAAGGCGCTGGCCCAGTATGTCGAGATTGTAAAACGACAGGCGGCCACCCTGCGCTGAGATCAGCCCCCTTTCGGCGGCATCTGAGTGCGCTTCTCCCCTCCGCCGCCTTCCGGATTTCGGACGCTTCCGGAACGAGGAGTCCCCGGCGGCGATTCTCACTCTGCCGCGGTTGGCCGGGCGACAGGTGCGCTCCATAGCCTGAGGCTATCGGCCCCATGCAATCAAAGTATTGGCCGGCGTCATCGGCAGGACGGACACTATACCCGGATGAATTCGACCCTGTTTGAGGCTGTAGCCGGCAATGAGTTCCCGATCGCGAAACCCGCAACCGGAAAGTGCCGTGGCGGCCGGCAGTACAACTTTGACAAACGCGCCGTACGCCGGGCTTTCGCCGCCTCTTTCATAAATCCAGACCAAGAAGGAATTAAAAAGCTGAATCCACCGTTATTGAACGATAAAAATCCCAAGCCGCGGCCGGCCACGCCCGTTATCCACCCGGAAGAGGCCATCGCATGAACTGGCTGAGACTCATAAGCCTGACGGTCGTTCAACTGGTCAAACAGATCTGGTTCCTTCCCCGATCCATCACGGAGGGCAACCAGTCCAGACGGCGGCGCGCGGTTCGAGTCGTACTTGAAGCCGAGCGGCTCGACCGGATACGCAACCCGACAAAATATCTCGGGAAGTGATCGATATCCGGTCGGTCCGCCAAGGCAAAAGATCATGAACACCAAAATTTATGTGGATAACCTGGCCGAGGCCGTCACCGAAGCCGATTTGCTGAAGTTGTTTTCCCCGTTCGGCCACGTCTCCGAAGTTCATATCGCGGTCAAACGCCTGGGCAACAAACGGCGCGGGTTTGGCTTCGTCACCATGGTCAGTCCGGCCGGCGCGCGCGCCGCTCTTCAGGCCCTCAACGGCCATATGATCGGAACCTGTACCCTCACCATCAGCGAAACCTGCCCGCCGGAAAATCAAGCCAACCCGGCCCGGTCACAGCCCCAGGAAACCCGGTGAATTTATGCCTCCGACAACCCAACCCATAAACAAGAATTCCTATGCGAAGACCCAAAGGTACTAAAACCCGAAAATCGGTAAGCAAACGTTTCAAGGTAACCGGCAAGGGCAAGATCCTGTTCCGGGGCGCTGGCCGGCGCCATCTGTGCCAGGGCAAAAGCGCCAAACGTCGCCGGGCTCTGCGCAAGGCGGCGCTCGTCGATGCCACGGACGCTTACCGCATCAAACAAAACCTGCCCTTCAGCCATTAGACCCTCACGATCATGAACGGTGACCCGCTATTCTCCCCCCAAACGCTACCGCCAAAAATTCCGGACTGGAAGCCGATCGTCGCCCGCTATCAACAACCATCGCCGGGCCGGGCCCTCTGGCAAACGATCAACACGCTGGTGCCTTACGCGGTCCTGTGGTATCTGATGTACCTGAGCCTGGCCGTTTCCTGGTGGCTGACGCTGCCGCTGGCGGTCCTGGCCGGCGCGTTCCTGGTGCGGGTGTTCGTCATCTTTCACGATTGCGGGCATGGATCGTTTTTCAAATCGCCGGCCGCCAATCATGCGGTGGGCGCGATCACCGGCATCCTGACGTTCACGCCCTATTTCCATTGGCGCTGGGAACACGCCATCCACCACGCCAGTGCCGGCGACCTGGACCGGCGCGGCACGGGCGATGTCTGGACCCTGACCGTGCAGGAATATTTGGCTGCATCGCGCTGGAAACGATTCGCCTACCGGCTGGCGCGCAATCCGGCCGTCCTGTTCGTGCTGGCGCCGTTGTTTCTGTTTCTCATCCTGCAACGGATTCCTTCGCTCAAAGCACCGGCGCGCGAGCGCTACTCGGTGTATGGGACGAATCTGGCCCTGGGAGCGGTCGCCGCCGGATTGATCTGCCTTTTCGGCCTCAAAGCCTGGTTGATCATTCAATTGACCGTGCTGATGACAGCCGGTTCGGCTGGCGTATGGCTGTTCTACGTGCAGCATCAATTCGAGGGCGTCTATTGGGAACGCGGTGACGATTGGGATTACACCACGGCGGCCTTGCGGGGCAGCTCCTTCTACAAACTGCCCCGGGTGCTGCAATGGTTCTCCGGCAATATCGGCTTCCACCATATCCATCATCTCAGTCCGCGAATTCCCAATTACCACCTGGAGAAATGTCATCGGGCTGAACCGTTGTTTCAAACCGTGAAACCCGTCACGCTGTTCTCCAGCTTTAAATCGTTTACCTTTCGCCTCTGGGACGAGCAGCAGCGCAAACTGGTCAGCTTCCGTCGCCTCCGAACCTGGCGAAATCAACCGGGACTGTCCGGTCCGCGGGCCGACGCGTGATCCGGCCGGCGTTGCCCGATCCGGCCGCGCGCGAACAGACAACGTGCATGCAGCAACCTTCGGACATCCGCAAGATCGCGTTCCTCGGCGACTATCTGCCTCGGAAGTGCGGCATTGCCACGTTCACGACCGATCTGCGCTGCGCCGTGGCGGCGAAATTTCCCGACCGGCAGTGCCTGGTCGTCCCGGTCAATGACCTGGCCGCCGGGTACGATTACCCGGCGGAGGTGCGCTTTGAAATTGCCGAGCAGGATCTGCCGTCCTACTTGCGGGCGGCGGATTTCCTGAACATCACGGACGTGGACGTGGTTTGCGTGGAACATGAATTCGGCATTTTCGGCGGGCCGGCGGGCAGCCACGTGCTGGCGCTGCTGCGCGAGCTGCAGATGCCCATTGTCACCACCCTCCACACGGTGTTGCGCGAGCCCAACACGGAGCAGCGGCGCGTGATGCGCGATCTGATCCGGCTTTCGACGCGGCTGGTGGTGATGAGCGAACGGGGCCGGCAGTTTCTGCGCGACGTGTACCAGGCGCCGGCGGTCAAAATTGATTTTATCCCGCATGGCATTCCGGACATGCCGTTTGCCGATCCGAATTTTTTCAAGGACGAGTTTGGCGTGGCGGGCAGGCAGGTGCTGCTGACGTTCGGCCTGCTTTCGCCGAACAAGGGCATCGAGTACGCCTTGCGCGCGCTGCCGGACATCATCCGGGAATTTCCCAGTGTCGTTTACATCGTGCTGGGCCAGACGCATCCCAATCTGCTGCGCAACGAGGGCGAGGCTTACCGCCTGAGCCTGGAGCGGCTGGCCAAGGACCTCGGCGTGCTGAAACACGTCGTGTTCTTCAACCGTTTCGTCGAACTGGAGGAGTTGATGCGGTTCATCGGCGCGGCGGACATTTATCTGACGCCGTACCTGACCGAAGCGCAAATCACCTCGGGCACGCTCGCCTACGCTTTTGGCGCGGGCAACGCGGTGGTGTCCACGCCCTATTGGCATGCGGCGGAATTGCTGACCGCCGAACGCGGCAAACTGGTCCCGTTCCGCGACGCCCGGGCCATCGCCGTCGCCGTGATGGCCCTGCTGCGCGACGAGCCGTTGCGCCACTCGATGCGCAAGAACGCCTACAAGCTGGGACGCGACATGGTGTGGAGCCGCGTGGCGCAACTGTACGGGGAATCCTTTGAGCAGGCGCGCCTGGATCATAGTTTCGTGGGACGAAAATCATCGCCCATCAAGACGCTCGACGAACAGCCCGGCCAACTGCCGGAGATGAAGCTCGACCATTTGTTTCGGATGAGCGATTCGACCGGCATTTTCCAGCACGCGAGCTTCACCGTGCCGAATTTCGCCGAAGGCTACTGCGTGGATGACAACGCGCGGGCGCTAGTCCTGGCGCTGATGCTGCAAAAGCTGGGCCATGGCTCGTCCCGCCTCGGCGCGCAGGCCGCCACCTACGCCGCGTTTCTAAATCACGCCTTCGACCGCCAACGGGGGCGCTTCCGCAATTTCATGAGCTTCGACCGGCGCTGGCTGGAGGAAGTCGGCTCGGAGGATTGCCAGGGCCACGCGCTCTGGGCGCTGGGGTTGTGCGTATCCCAGGCGGGCCAGGGCAGTTTCCAGATGCTGGCGGCGGAATTGTTTGAGCTGGCGCTGCCCGTGGCCGCGGAGTTCGCGTCGCCGCGCGCGTGGGCCTTTACGCTCATTGGCATCGACGAATACCTGCGGCGGTTCGGCGGCGACCGGCGCGCGAGCCAGATTCGCGAATCGCTTACGGCCAAACTCGTGCAGCGCCACGCCGACGCCGCCGGCGACGGCTGGCAATGGTTCGAAGAAGTGGTTTCCTATGCCAACGCCAAGCTGCCGCACGCGATGATTCTCAACGGCCGCTGCCTGAACAATGGAATGATGCTGGAATTGGGCCTCAAGACCCTGCGGTGGTTGACCCAAATCCAGACCTCGGATGCCGGCTCTTTCCGGCCCATCGGCTCAAACGGGTTTTATCCCCGCGGCCAGGAACGCGCGATTTTCGATCAGCAGCCCATCGAAGCCCAGGTAACCGCTTCCGCCTGCATCGAAGCGTATCAGGCGACCGGCGATATGTTCTGGGTCGCCGAAGCGCGGCGCGCTTTCGAGTGGTTTCTCGGTCGCAACGATCTGGGTCTGGCCCTTTACGATTCGACCACCGGCGGTTGCCGGGACGGCCTGCATGTGGATCGCCTGAGCCAGAATCAGGGCGCCGAGTCCACGCTGGCTTTCCTGATTGCGCTGGCAGAAATGCAGGCGCTGCAGAATACCATTACGAGTTTCAGGGAACCCACCAGCAAGTAACCACCGTACGCGACAACCCCGCCGCTTGACTATGTCCCACGCCCCTCGTCCGACTCTTCACGCCAAACGCATCGGCCCCAACCTGACGCCCGACCGATCGCGGGTCCTGCTGCGGCCCTTTTATCCCAGCAGCGACGACATTGCGCGAAGGATTATCGCCCGCGTCATGGTCCTCCCGGACGAGGAAGTTGCCCGGCTCCTGGGCAGGGTGCTGGGCGAGTTCGCGGACCGGCACGAACAGGTGGAGCAGTTTTTTTCCAACCGTTTCACGCAGGTCTGCCATTACCTGGGTGAGACGCCGACGCCTTCGGTCGAACGGCAGGCGCTCATTGGCGCACACTTCACCCACGAATATTCCCCGGAATCGGCCGCCCTGTTCAATCCCTCCATCGTGGCTCACCCGGACCAGTCCGGGCTGCCCCGGGGCGCGCTCCGGTTCATCCTGAGTCTGCGGGCTACGGGCGAAGGCCACATCTCCTCCATCACCTTCCGCCTGGGCACCGTGAGCGCGCAACATCGCATCACGCTGGTGCCGCCCGTGCCGTTTGTGACGGAACCGGAGCGCGTGCCGGACGCCGCCTATGAGAAGACGCTCTTTCGCCACAAACTCCAGGAAGCGGGCGTGCAAAATGACTTTTGCCAGCGCGTGCTCGATCAACTTCCCGAGGCTTTCATTTTGGACGACCTGCACCGCGTCCTGGGCGCCGAGCGCCGGCAAACGGACCCGGCTGATGCCATGGCTGACCGCGCCGTGCGTGGCATTCTGTTGCTGGCCGAGTCGAATTACGAAGTGAATTTCGCTCCCGACAGCCGCGTTTCGCAGCGCGTCCTCTTTCCGTCCACCGCCAGCCAGCGCAACGGCATCGAGGATGCTCGCTTCGTCCGCTTTCAGAACGAGGATGGCAGCGTCACCTACTACGCCACCTACACCGCTTACGACGGCAAGCTGATCCTGCCGCAATTGCTGGAGACTCCGGATTTTCTCCATTTCAAATTCAGCACGCTGAACGGTCCCGCCGTGCGGAACAAAGGCATGGCGCTGTTCCCGCGCAAGATCAACGGCCGCCACGCCATGCTCTCGCGCCAGGATGATGAAAACATTCTGCTGATGTTTTCGGACAACGTCCATTTCTGGCAGACACCCAGGGTGTTGCTGTCGCCGGCCCAGCCGTGGGAATTCTTCAAGATCGGCAATTGCGGGTCGCCCATTGAAACTGAACGGGGTTGGCTGGTGTTGAGCCACGGCGTCGGCGCCATGCGGAAGTATTGTCTCGGAGCATTTCTCCTCGACCTCGCCGATCCCTCCCGCGTCATTGGCCGCCTGCGGGAACCGCTGCTGTCGCCGAACGAATTCGAGCGCGAAGGTTATGTTCCGAACGTGGTGTACACCTGCGGCGCGCTGCTGCACGGGCGCGAATTGATCATTCCTTACGCGATGAGCGACTCCGTCACCAGCTTCGCCACCGTTTCCCTGGATGAATTATTGGCTGCGATGGAGTGAGAGACGTCGCGAATACCTGACACGCCAAAAGCTGTCAACTTCGACGACGGCCTCGGCAAACGCCTGGGGAGCTTCCGGTGGCAGATTGTGTCCAACGCCGCCTTTGATGATCCGATGTGCATACTTGCCCGAGAATTTTTTGGCGTAGGCGCTGGCGTCCGGGTGAGGCGCGCCGTTGGCATCACCTTCCAGCGTAATCGTGGGCACGGTGATCACGAGACCTTCGGCAACCCGCGCAAGCTCCACGCTATCTCCCGCCATGAACGCAAGTGCGACCAGCGGGATGCTCAGATGTTGGCGCGGCTGGCCCGCGTGGACCCCGCGCTGCTGCACCCCATCCAACACGGTTCGGCCCAGGCTCAGCACGATTTGCTCGGCCTCAAACTGCGCGACGCCCTCGTCCGCACCCGCGTCAACCTGATCAATACCATCCGTTTCACGCTCAAGAGCCTCGGACATTCCGTGCGTAATCCATCGAGCGAGTCATTCCACAAAACGGTGCTGGCCGACGTGCCCGCCGATTGCCTGCCGGTGGTCCAACCGTTGCTCACCGTGCTTGCCCAGGTCAGCGAACAGATCAAAAGCATGGAACGCGATCTGGTGCAGCGCAGTAAACGGGATTATCCGGCCACCCAGCACCTTCAGCAGATTGCTGGGGTCGGTCCACTCACGGCCTTGTGCTTCGTCCTCAAGATTGGCGACCCGCAGCGCTTCAGTCGTGGGCGCGATGTGGGGGGGGCGTATCTGGGATTGTGTCCGCGCCGCGACCAGAGCGGTGGCAGGGACAAACAACTGCGCATCAGCAAATGCGGCGATGGCTTGCTGCGCCGGTTGCTGGTCAGTGCCGCGCACTACATTCTCGGGCCCTTTGGTCCGCCCTGTGCCTTGCGCGAACATGGTCAGCGCCTCACCGGCACCGGCAGCGCCCGCGAGAAGAAACGTGCCGTCATTGCGGTGGCCCGCAAACTCGCCGTGCTGCTGCTGTCTCTCTGGAAACACGGCACCGACTACGAACCCCGCGTTACCGCCAGCCCCGCCTTGGCGACGACGCCGGCCTGAACCCAAAAAACAAAAAACTTTTAGGAAGAAAACGAATGGACGCTGATCTTGGAGCGATGACGGTCCGGCAAAGGGACTGCCACTTGGCAAGTCCGGTAACAAGATGGTCACGCTTCTCCAGCAAGGACATCGGATCCAATCATGAACCGCTCTCACGGACGAGTTCGTATGGAAGTGCGATCCTTTCCCGCCTTGCGTCCGTCCCGGATTCGGACTAAGAAACCCATGTGCAACTAAATTCCCACTTGACTGCCTTCTCATGGAAGTCGCCGGAGCCAACAGCCGCCGTACCCGGCGCGAACGGTTTTATGAAATTCGGTTGTCACGGTTTCATTTGGAAGTCAGGCTCGGCGGCTGTGGCTGAGCTTTGTCGTTAGGCAGCGAGCGTCTTATGTGGCTTGATCACGAAGCGAAAATGATATTGGTCTGCACTGCATTACTACTGTGTGGTGGGTGCAGTTCATTCTTCGCGCATACGGACAGACACGACGGCGATTCACAAGTATATCGGGGCGTTAGACGAGATGCCACTCTGATTGCTCATCCTGATCCGGCTTACTGGACTCCGTCATCTGTTACTGTGACTTGTGGCGTTTTAGATTTCGTTCCTTCTGCCGCTCTCGATACGTTGCTGTTGCCAATTGATTTGACATATCGAAGCGCGGAGGCCAAGACAAATGCGGTTATTAACCAAGCAGGGCCATGATAAGATCAATGCTGCCTAACAAATCGCTGCAGGCAACGCGGGATGGCGGTCTCAGTTCCGCTTCGCGGTTCACACTGGTTGGTCCCGCGTGCCTGAGCTCTGGACGTTAGGCCACTTACACATGAGCATTTTCTCTGACATTATTGGCCAAAGATTACATCCCACTGCCGATTTGCCGAGCGACGTGATAATGCGTTGGTCTGAACCGACGGCGATTTATTGGCGGAAGCGATTGGGTGTTTTTGGTTTTCTGTCGTGGTGGTTTGCCGGAGACTCGATGGTTGAGTTGAAAGATGATTGTATTCACCAGCGGGTTGGTGGTGGCGGGGGCGCGGCTAAAGCGTCAGGTTTTCGTTCGGCTTATGCAGACATTGAGAATTGCATGGTTCATCGAGACAGTTACAAAGGCACAAAGTTTTCAGTTTTGAGGTTGAAGAACAGGCACAAGCTTGTGATTGTTGTCGGGCCGGTGGAGTTGGTTATTGTCCCTCAAGACATAAATCTGGATTCAGTTTTGAAGATTCTTCGAGATAAGGGAGTCCAGATACATGATTGACCAGTGGCCTATATGAGTGCGCCAATCCCAATCGGCGTCCGTATCGTCGGCGGAACCGTGATGCTGGCATCCGCAGGCGTGTTTGGTTATTTGGCCATATCAATGCTCCGTAAGAGCTACAAGCGAGTTACCAAAGGCATTGCAACGAGAGGCATTGTTGCTGGATTTCAGACAAAGACTCTAGGTGTTGGGGTCGGGTCTAGACAATATTTTCAAGAGGTAGAGTTTCAGACCATGACAGGTCAGAAGATTTCTTTTGTCTCATCGTTCGGCTCACAAGTCCGACCAAACGTCGGTCGCAAGGTTAAGGTTTTGTATTATTCAGACAATCCCCAAGATGCAGCCATAGCTTCATTCTTGAAGTTGTGGTTATTTCCATTGCCGTTCTTAGTTGGCGCGATAGCTTTTTTAGTGTTTTCAGTTTTACTTTTCAGCGGAGGAGCAATTGCAAAATAGCCTCCCAACACCGCGCTGGAGCCAACGCCGACTGCCCCTTGAGTTTATGGATGGTTTGAGTTATACAACGGTTATCGAGTTTGCCGAGCCGCTCGCCCGTCGGCGTGGCTAAGCTTTGGATCGTTAGGCAGCATGACGTGCACTATGAAATTCGAGATGCTACAAAAGAATTACAACTACAACACTGACCGAAACTGAGCATACCACAAGATTTTTTTATTGCCTAACACAAAAACAAAATGTACAGTGTGAACCGAGTTTTGTGCCTCACAAAGAGGCCATTTGTAACAGGAAAACCACGGGAGAAATTCACATGAAAACAAGAAGCATTATCGCAACTGTTTTGACGGCGCTGATGATAACGAGTGCGGCTCGCACTAATGCGGCGACCACGAACTCGGTGCAAGACATCAGTTTTGAACTCACCTTCCTCACACAAGGTCCGACCAACCATCCTACTGCCGATATTACAACAATCACGATCCATAAGTTTCGGGTGACCACCAAGGACGTTATTGCTGTGCTCGGCAAGGCTACCACCAATGACTTTTCACCCAGCGCCAGACTGGTTTCGGTGCGAGACGCCACGTCAGCCAACAGCGTGAGGAAAATTGAGGTGCGAGATAGTACGAATACCGTCGATGTCACCAGTTTCTTTAACCTCACCACGGCCGAGACCAATGTCATCAGCGTGCACAGTTTGACCTTCAACAGCGTCACCGGAATAGCCACAGGTGTGACTGACAGTATCTTTGATCTGACTCTGGCACACACCAACCTGACGGCGAATTTGGACCTGACCGGTTTTGCGACCACGACGCACACGAGCATCAAATTTGGCAAAGTAGTGCTTGGTGTGGATGAGATTGATGCGGCGGTTGCTGGTTCTGGCACAGGCACGAACGGAGTACCTGCTATCGTCAATGGCCTGATCAGCTTGACGGGCAAGACGTTAAAGGTGGAATGATGAAAGTCGTGCCCTGCGTTCCCAATTCAATGTCGGGAATGCAGGATAATCAAAGCCCGGGTCTTGGAGTTGGAAGAGAGCCTTGATCAGCACTCGCCATGCGATTAAAAATTGCCATTCCACTGATTCTGGTAGGAATCTGCGCGGTGTTGTTGCCGTTTGTAAGCCGGTTCAAACCTGTCCGAACAAACAGCCAAACGGCCGTTCCGACAATTGCCGCAAACAATTCTACAACGGCATCGGATTCCGCCCGGGAACAGGTAACTTCCTCCGGATCCTTGTCTGCGCCGTCAGAAACAATCCGGTCGGAGTCAAACACGGGCACTGTGACGACCGACCATGAAAATTACGTGGCCAACCGGATTACCGAACTGGAGAATTTAGCCATGACCGGCGACTCCAATTCGCTGGCCACCATCGAGTTTGAACTGGACAGCCGTGATCCGCGTATTCAGGAAGCGGCAGTAGCCGCTGTCATCCAATTTGGAAGTAGAGATGCCATTCCCGCGCTGCGGGCGGCCTACGAGCACCTTGACGATCCCGTCCAAAAAGTCAGAATCCAGAAAGCCGTTGATTTTCTGGAGCTGCCGACCCAGGCGGAAACTGATAATACCGCGGGTCCTGCCAATGAAGTCGGTACTGCGAATTGAGCCGTCTGCGGTTGGTCTTTGTTCGCAGGTTGATATCGCCAAGCGGCGATTGTGACCCGCAATGTTGCAATAATTCTCTTCCCGCGAACCAGTGTGATAGGGTTTCTGGAGAGCAAAGTCCGACATATTCTCACTAAGTGACTGGGAAAACAGGGTTGCAAATTGCTGTAAAGAAATATCGCGGCTGATGGAGTAGGTTCGTGCTTGCCAGCTGCTTCTTTGGATGTTAGGAGGCAACCCAAACGCAATGTATGAAATTCATCGATGGCGGACTTGACGATCCTCGTGTGCAGAGGTTTGAGGCAAACACAATTTTACAAGAGCGTGAGCTGGAATAAAGAGGACATTAATTCAGGCGGCGGAATAAAAGTTACTACCAATATCAAGGAGATCAAAAAGGTTTCCGACAATGCGCGATTATGGGCTGGGGCTTTGGCTGGCCAAGCACATATTTTGGTTCGTATGACTGTTTCTGATTTAAATTCTGGAAATCAAATTGAGGTATTTGAAGTTGAAGGGAAATCCGGCAAATCAGCCTTTGCCGGCACAACGGATGAAGCAATCCAACTGGTAGCCGATCAAATAGTGGCTAAAGTGGTCAAACTCTATGTACAAACCAGCATATGAACAGAGCCACTACTCCTTGGACAAAAGTATGGAGGAATAACACCCAGGCAAATTCGGACTGTCAAAGTCTGACCAACTCTCTGCAATCCGGCGATCTTTCGTCCGCACAGAAAGCTTTTCAAGCTTACAATCCGACCTGAAGGCAGCCCACAAAGGCCATCATCACCACCACAGTTCGAGCGCCACTGCCTCCAACTCATCGTCAACAACGCCGATATCAGGGTGTTCGTCGGCTGCTGGAGATGTTTGAGGCCGAGATGATATTCCTCTCACAGTCAGAGGGTGGCAGGGATATTCCCGAAGGTTTTTTCAGGCTCAGCCACAGCCACGGCGGTGGACTGAGTATGCTTATCGGTCAATGGGAGTTGATTCTAAATACCGGCTTATCCTGTTTGCGTGAAATATAATGCGCTCAAACGTGAGTCTCGTCGGCCATAGCGCGAACAGGGGCATATATCGTCCGTTTCAAGTTTTACTGGGCCGAAGTCCAGGTGTCGTCAGGGTCATAAGTGGTCATGCCCTTGGCGATATTCGCGGTCTTGGGTCCAAGGTTCTTTTGATAGACCTTGCCCTGTTGATTGACGATGAAGGTCATTACCCCGGTGTTGCCCCATTCTGCCGGCCAGGCGACCAGTGCAAATCCGGCAATCATGCGGCCGTTGATGATGTAATTGTACTTGCCGCCCGGCGCGTGTTTTCCCTGGCGTGTCAGAATCTTGAAATAGTATCCGTGATAAGGCGCCTGCTCGTCATTCAACATCGTGGCCGCGCGATGATAACCTTCCACGCGGGCCTGTGCGACGAGCGGTCCCAGCGGACTTAATTCCCCGCCCGCCTGGTTCGTCGGCCAGAAAAGGCCGTCGTGCGTGCCGGGCGTGCTGCGCAGGTACTGCGCGTAGGCGAGCACTCCGTCGCCCAGGCGATCCCGGCCGGCATATTCGCGCTGCGCCTCCACATACGCGTTGCAGACATCGATCGTGCCGGTTTCATCCATACCGATGCGCCGGGCGAGAATCTCCCGCTTGCCCGCGGCGGTGTCGAAGAACCATTTCCCGTCCTGTTTGACCAGGGGAATCGGAAACGGCCAACCGTCCGCGCCGATTTCCAGCGTGAGATTGGCATCCGAATTGGTGGCCAGCTGCGTCTTATCCGTGAGGCGCTGGACAAACATCTGGTATTCCTCGGTGGCCTGAACTGCGTCGGGCGAAATCAAGCCATGCCCGTCCGGTCCGAAAATCGCATGCAGGGTATTGGTGTCATGGTCCTTCGCCGCCGCCACCAGCGCGTTGACGGCATCCTGCGGCGCGGCAAAAGTCTGTTCATCCGCCGCCAGGGCACGCAGCGACAGCGTCAGCGACAGCAGAATCAGGCTCGAACCCGACGCGAGCCGCCTCATCCAGTGCAACCCCGGAAAACCATCCGGTTTTATCCATGGCAATGTTTGAATGGGAGTCATAGTGGTCAATGCCTTGGCTGGGAACTGTGACTACCGCCACCGCCGGAGGGTATCGCCGGAGCTTGGCGTGGAGCCGAGGCAGAATGGGTGATGGTCTGCATGCTTTGCTGGCCACGATTGCTGTAGGTTCTGGCTTCCTGCGAACTCTGGCTGCCGATAAACACGCCAGTGGATTCCGAACGGCTTACAGGCGTAGAATGTGCGGCCGGGGCTGGTGCGGGCCGCACGGCCGGCGCCGAAAATCGGTTTGCCTCGCCTTCCGGCCGTCCGGCCGGTGCCGGCGCCTGTCGTGGGGCCGCTGAATCGGACATCGACCGGCCTACCACCGCAACCACGGGCTGGCTATGGGGAGCCTGGCGCGCTGGTGCCGGTCTCGCCACCACCGGACGTGGTGCATTGCCCCAACCCCGGTCACCGCGATTTGCTCTGGCAACATCCGTGTCATTACCGGGATGCCAGACCGTCGTGTGACCCATGTCCCTGTCCCGATCCTGCGGCCGCTCATGCCACCAATTGCGCGGCCGCGGATGGTCGCGGTCCCAGACAATGATATGGCGATGTCCCCAGTCAAAATCGCAATCCAGCCACGGGCCAATCGTGCAACCGATGCCAAAGCTGATGAATGGCGTGCCATACGCGGTTTGATAGCAAGCTTGGGCCGGATCATAAACCGGCACATAAATCACCTGCGGATCGGCCGGCACAATCTCAATTTCGCCCCCGTCACTGACCACCTCCTGCTGTGGAGTGGATTGCAGATTGCCGAGATTGTAGGCCCCCTGGCGCAGTCGCTGGATGGAATCCATTACGTCTTGCGGCTGGTTGAGAAAGGCCTGCCCCAGTTCCGTCGTCCAGTTCAGGTTATCATCCATCCATTTCAAAACGTCCGGATAACGGGCCAGCGCCTGGACGCTGGTGTCCCACGGTTGCCCGTCAATCTGGTTGGGGTCGCCACCGCCGCTGACATAACGGTCGGCCAGGACCACTTGCGTGGGCAGGGTGGACGCCGGCAGGATTTGGGCTATCAACGGATCCGGATACAACGCGATGGGCCCAAGCAACTGGTCGAGCTGCTGGTAGGAAAGCGGCTGATACGCCGGCATCGGTGGCGGAACCGCCAGTTGCGCTTGCGCGGATGGGGCCGCCCCTGCGAGCACACACAGTAAAACCGCAATGTTAAAGAATGACTTCATCCAATAGCCCTCAAATTTCACCGTCACATCCACAGACGCCACGGTTCCCCCACAGATTACATCCACCGGCCAAAATGAACGATAATTAATATTTCGACGTTCCGCCCATGGGAGCTGAAAGATCAGATCCGGGAGATGGGGAAATCGTCGAACCCTGATTCGCTGCCCTGCTGACGCCTTGCTGGTACTTGCACCAGATGAACCGAACACGCTGATCACCCGCATCAGCCAGCCGACTGCTGCGGGTTGACCTTGATCTGGAATCCACGCCCTATTTCCGGGGCAGCGCAAAAGGATTTTGACTTGCAGGTCTTAACAGCCAAAGCGTAGGTTTCGATTCGATGAAAAAATTTCAAAACACCGTCTTCAGTTACCTTACCGGACTGCGTTCTGCCTTACGTTCCACCCGCACCGCCGCACCAAAAGGCGTCTCAATTCCCGGCAAATTTCAGGAATACAAAGCCAACGCTGAACGGGGGGATGCTGAGGCTCAATTCAACTTGGGCTATTGCTACGATGCTGGCCGGGGCGTGGCGAAGGATTATGTTGAAGCGGTGAAATGGTATCGCAAGGCCGCCAGGCAGAATTTCCCTCCAGCTCAATTCAATCTGGGTTACTGTTACGCCAATGGCCAAGGCGTGGCGAAGGATGAAGAGGAAGCCGTGAAGTGGTATCGCAAAGCCGCTGAACAGAATCACACCCCGGCGCAATCCAATCTAGGGTGGTGTTACGACAATGGCCGGGGCGTGGCGAAGGATTATGTTGAGGCAGTGAAGTGGTATCGCAAGGCTGCCGAGCGGGGTCACGCCGAAGCTCAATTCAATCTGGGCTGCTGCTATGCCAATGGCCAGGCCGTAGTAAAAGATACAGTGGAGGCGTATGCGTGGTTAAGCATGGCTGCCAAGACAGATTCAGATGCAGCCGAGAGCCGCAATCTTCTGAGAAAGGCGTTGACTCCCAAACAATTCACAGACGCTCAAAAGCGGATCAAAGAGTTGCATTGGCAAATCGTGGCCAAATCCAAACCTTCCACGTCTTGAGCGCAATGAAAGCTTAACTGGCGCGCTAAGTCGGTTCAATTCGGGCCTTGGACTGAATTCGGAATGCCGCAAGAAAGCAACGTCACTGTATTTCTCGAAGGGGAGGCCCCAGGTGCTAGGCATTTCATTCAGGGGAAAAAGGTCATCGTGGGTACTGGAGGCGTGTCGTTTTTCTACGCACTGGAACAGAATCCGAGTCGTGATGGTTATCACGTCCATGCGCTGTGGTGTGACTGCAAAAACATGAGGCGAACAGAAATTTGGGACAAATGGTTCCACCGTTACGGCCGGGCGCGGATCGAACCAGTAAACAGCCGGGATGATGTGGCCGATTATTGCGCCAAGTATGTCACGAAAGAAAATTCCTGGTGGGATGTGAAACTGCTTGGCCAACGGCATCCGGAGTTCAAGGATTTCAAATTGGAATGAGAGAGGACCAACAACAATTTATGCGGGTGCTGGGGCGTTTGCCAGCCCGCCTGACGGCAGAGCAGGCTGCTTGGGTGGTGAACTGCCAGCCGCATGACGTGCCGATCCTGGTGGCGGTGCGGTTGCTCAAGCCGTTGGGCAATCCTTCGCCGTACAACGTGAAATACTTTGCCGCATCGGAATTGCTGGAACAGGTCGAAGACCGGACATGGTTGGCGAAGGTAACGAATGCGTTGAACCAGCACTGGCAAAGGCGAAATGCTGCCAAGAAAAATGGTTCGGTGAATAATTTACCCAACTGTCACATCACGGCGAGCGGAGGCGGTAGAAACGAACGGGATAATTCGTCCACTGTGAATCGCTGAAATAGGACGTTCCGTTAGTGCCGATGAAAGTGTTGAGGGTGTTGGTTCCTGCCGGAGACCAGATTGGATTGGCCGGATTCGTGCAGGCTTCCACCACAATGACCAGATTGCTGCTGCCGGTGATGTAGAATCCAAATTGATTTGATTGCACGCCGAAACTACTCCCTTGTGGGTTCCATAGCACTGCAGGAAGGCCAGGAGCATATTGAGATCTGCCATAGGTTGTGCTCCAGCCCGTGGTTCCTGGTAGATAATAAACCGTTCCAGGATCCCATTCAAAAGGCGCATCCTGCGATAACGAGTAGTCGATGCTCGGCGCGTTGCCTTGAAAGTAAATATTGTGCAGGCTGGTGCAGTTTTCAAACGCGCCACCTCCAATGCTGGTGACGCGATTGGGAATCGTCACACTAGTCAAGCTGGTGCAGTTTTCAAACGCATAAGCCCCGATGCTAGCGACATCGGTGCCTATCATGACGTTAGTCAAGTAAGTGCAGTATTCAAACGCGCCGTATCCAACGGTAGTGACACTATTTGGAATCGTCACGCTGTTGAGCTTGGTGTTGCTGAATGCAAAGTTGTCAATAATAGTGACGTTGGTGCCAATTGTGACATTGGTAAGGTTGGGGCAGGAAGAAAAAGCACCACCCCCGATGTAGGTAACACTATTGGGAATTGTCACGCTGGTCAGTCCAGTGTCGCCGAGTGCAGTGTTGCCAATACTGGTGACGTTGGCGCCGATTGTAATATTCTTCAGGTTTGTGCAAAAATAGAACGCATAATTCCCAATGCTGGTTACGCTGTTGGGAATCGTCACGCTGGTCAAGCTGGTGCATTGATAGAATGTATTGTCCGCAATGCTGGTTACGTTGGTGCCAATTGTGACATTGTACAGGCTGGTGCAGCCAGCGAACACATAGAATCCAATGTTGGTCACGCTGTTGGGAATCGTCACACTTCTCAAACTGGTGCAGTTCTCGAACACATAGACCCCGATGCTCGTGACATTCGTGCCAATTGCGACATTGGCTAGACTACCACAGGTTTCAAACGCAGCATCTCCAATGCTGGTAACGCTGTTGGGAATGGTGATGCTGGTTATGGCGCAGCTTTGAAACGCACTGCCCCCAAGGCTGGTGACGTTGGTGCCAATTATGGCATGGGTCAGGCTGGTGCAGGATTGGAACGCGCTGCTTCCAATGTTAATCACACTGTTGGGAATCGTCACACTGGCCAGTTTGGTGCAGGATTGGAACGCAGAAGTTCCTATGTTGATGACACTGCTGCCAATCGTAACATTTGTCAGACTGCTACAGCCCTGAAATGAGCTGTTTCCAATGTTAATCACACTGTCGGGAATCGTCAGACTGGCCAGTTTGGTGCAGGATTGGAACGCAGAAGTTCCTATGTTGGTGACACTGCTGCCAATCGTAACATTTGTCAGACCGCTACAGCCCTGAAACGAGTTGTTCCCAATGTTGGTGACGCTGTTGGGAATCGTCACGCTGGTCATGCTGGATTTATTTAGAAATGCTGAGTCCCCAATGCTGGTGACCGGATAGCCGTTGGTCGTGCTGGGGATGGTTACCACTCCGCCAGAATCAGTGTAGCCCGTGATAGTGATGGCCCCGTTGTTGGTCGTGAAAGTGAATTGGGCTTGCACGATGGCAGGGACCGCCAAAAGGAACAGAAGCGGTAACCACCTCGTCATCTTCATTTCCTAAAAATGGCTTGAGTATCGTACGTGTCAACGACGGCTCAGCAGGTATTTACTCACTTTCTAGTGAAGATTATTAGGTCAAATCTGGTATGTCGAAGTATAATTGTTTGCCGGAAGTTGAATTTATGCTGTCGCCCGCTGTTCGTAATTTTCCAGTGACGGAATTTTCATCAGCGCCCGTTTCGCGTAAGCGCGATGTACCGCCTTGCTGTTATGGCCCAAAGCCTCCTGCGCAAACCGTTCCGGGTAGCCAGCGGTTTTGGCGCGTTCTGCCCATGCGTAACGGTAGCTGTGTAATGTGACGCCGTTAATGCCAAGCTGCCGGCAACGTGATCTAAATTCTGTGGCTCGGTCGTTTGCTCGCACTCGGGAGAGATACGGAAACAATGCCCCTTCGGCGGGCAGGTCTTTGAACAGGTTCAAAGTTTCCGTGCCCAAGTGAACCAAAACCGGTACGCCGGTCTTTCTGCGCACAAAACTCACCGTGCCGTTGATCCAGTCCACGTCCTCGCCTTTCAAATTGGCGATGTCGCCCTGGCTCGCCCCCAAGTGCCAGCACAATTGGTAAAGAGCTTTCCTTTCGGGATTCACCTCGGCGGCGATAATCTGCTGATGTTCCTTAAGGGTGATAGCGCGTTTGTCTTTGAACTTAACGGCAGGCCATTGGCGTTTGGGAATGAGCGGCCACGGCAGCCAGTTCATATCCACACAGAAATTATGCAAGCGACGGAGAAAAACATTGGTCGAAACGGTCCCGTTTTGCAGTACTTTCAAAAGTAACTCGCCCTGGGTCTCGATGATGATCTTCGGCATCAAGTGAATGAACGCCTTGTCTTTGGCTGCTGTTTTCCACCGTTGCTGGTTGGCTCCTTGTTTGGTGCTGGTGAGGGCTTCAATGGCATTCTGCCAGGTGCGTATGGCAATGCCGCTATCGGTGCCAGCCAGATATGCCTTGGCAATTTGCAGATTGAGCACGGGCTGGCGTTGGGAGTTGTTCCTGGCTTCGATGATTTGTCTGGCGTCATCGGCACTGGTGGTGCCCAGACTGGTGCGTTTGCCGGTCTTGGTGTCTACACAATAGAACTTATTCCCTCGAATGCCCCGCCGAGTTAAGCGGTAACGTGTCTTCATAGTATTCACGCAACCGCGAGGATAAATGAGGCCGGTTCCGAAGAATTAACGAGCAGGCGGCGAGTTAACGCCGGTTACACTTGGTTCTTACGGAGTGGTAAATGTGGTGTCCGTTTTGGTGTCCGTTGCGGACCCGCGTCTCCAATGTCCTTGCTGCAAAGACAGTTAGGATTGGAGGCGGAGGTCGGAATCGGTCAGTTCACCGTCTATTTACCGTCACTTTTCAGGCATAAATATATGATTTTTCACCAATAAATGCAAGGGTTTTTTCACTGCTCTTGACCTTTCCAAACGAACTCATTACATACCCCCTTACTGAAGGTTCTACTGAAACTTTTACTGAAGGTTTCAGCGAAAGGTTGCCTAGCAAAATCAAGGTGGTCATGGCGTTTAGGCGAAAAAGTAACCAAGAGCTTTCAAGGATGAAAAATTGCCGCTGCCGATGATAACGTGGTCGAGGACTTCAATTTTCAAAATTTGCCCGGCGCGGATTAAATCGCGGGTCACTTTGATGTCAGCTTGGGACGGGCTGCTTTCGCCCGATGGGTGGCAGTGCATGAGAATCAGGGCATGGGCGGCGGTCAAAACTGCCAGCCGGAAAACCTCACGACTATGAACTACAAGGGTGTCTTGCGTGCCGATGGAAACAAGCTGATGGCCTTTGATGCGGCGGCGGGCGTTCAAGATTAGGACGGCCAAACATTCACACTCCGGGTTGAAATGGGGATGGGTGGCGATGTGCAATTTCCAATACTCGGCGGCTTTGTCGGGCGTCTCGCACTGCTGCAAGGATTCGGGCGTGGGACATTCGCGCAAGGGCGTCACCTTGTATTCGTAGGGACTGGCCGGAAACTTGAACGGTTTAACCAGCGGTTCCATGCCGGGGAAAAGCGGGGTCGTGTTCATGGTCATTTCAGGCGTTGAAGGTGGTGGCAGGGCGCGAACCGTATTTGCTGCGCGGGTCGCCAGAATGGACATTGTAAGGAGCGCAAGCCCCGCAAGGGTGCTGCCAGAGGCAGCGGCGTTGATTCCAGTGGAAGCCCAAACGCCAAAGGACATTGGCGGCGGCGCGGTGGGTGCGGGCGGGAAAATCCAGCCAAATCCAACGGCCAACGATTTCAACCAGTTCGTATTGGGCGGGCAGTTGGGCTTTGAGCAAGTCCAAGACGGTCTGCGTGGGCAACTCACGGTTGGCGCGGTGCGCGGCAAAAGCGCGAGTTTTTGAAACCGACGATGGCCGGACATTCGCCGGTGCTGCCGCTTCATTTTTGAAATTTGTTGTGTTCATAGCTTTTTTTTTGAAACCGCTGTCCGTCACCCTGCCGTTTGCTGCTCGCTTCACTGATTGGGGAGACAGCAAGCCGTGCGCGACAGCGCATTGAAAACCCGGCGAAAGCTAAAACCGTGACAGCGGCGGAAGGGCAAGAGGGAGCCGCTGGCGCGGTTTTTGATCTCGCCCCCAACCTCGGCTTGGTGTCGGACCAGCGAGCAGCAAACGGTGGGGTGATGGCGGGCGTGAAAAAAGGCGAAGACACACAACCTAACCCGCCTTTTTGGGGCGCGAGACGAAAACGCCGCCAGAGTTTTTCTGACGGCATTTTGGTTTCGCGCGGGGAAGATGACGGGGCAAATTATTTTGCCCTGCCATTATTGGCTTGCATCTGCTTTGCAATTTCCTTTTGCAACAACTGAATCTGTTCCTCCGAAAGATGGCTGGTGAAAAAGACGCAGCCATTGTCATGTCCATCTTGATGACGCATTTCCGCCGAATCCGCGCCTTCGACGACCAAGGCAAAATTCTGTGGATTGACAACTCCATTGTATTCAGTCCGTTCAATCTTAATCGGCACCTGGGCGATGGCCAGTTGCCGGAACGCATCCTGATTGTAATTCATCACCCGTTCAACCTCGGCGATTTTTTCGGCGGCTTCGCGCTCGGCATAGGTGTCGAACCACTCGTAGAGGCCAAATAACCCCAGACCAAAAAGCAGGAATGTCACCATGAAAGAACCCGCCCAAGCGGTTTTCCAGATATGTTTCATCCAGAGTGTATGGGCTTCGGTGGACACTTCCTTGATCTGTTTCAATGCCGGTAGCACCTGCTCGCCCAATTCCTTGGAATGCTGGACGAACGGCGAAATGATTTCGTCTTTGATGCCCTTGTCCAAGGCGGCTTTTATCCCCTGCACGATGGCCTTGGTGTCCATCTGTGCGCCAAGATTTTTCACCATCAATTCAACGCTGGCAATCGTCTCGTCGCACTTGGCCTGCGTGATTTTGCAAAGCTCGTCCGTCTTGGCGGCGTGATTGGTGATGTTCACGTCGCGGGCTTCAATCGTCTTGGCGATCATGGCGATTTCCCCGCGCATATCCTCCAAGATGGCATACGACTCCTGATTGGCCTGAACTGCGGCCTTGGGAATGCGCTCGACATACCGGGCATACACGTCCAGCACCAGCAACAGTTGGGTGAAAAACTGCGTGCTGTCGCCGTCCGCAAAACGCTGATAAACCTTCCGCGCCAGCTCCCGCTTTTCGGCTGGATAGGTGGCGAGCATTTCTTCAAATAAATCGGTTTCGGCCATAACGCTCCTTTTTAGTTGGTGAGGTTCACTTTCGCGCCGCGCTTGGCTGAAAACGGTTCGCCGATGGGCGGCACAATCTTGGGTTTTATACCCGCCGCTTCAACGGCTGGCAAAAGTTTTCCGGCAATCTGGTCGTATTGATTGAACATGGTGGCGAGCCAGTCCTGCAACACGCCCCGCGCCATGATGTCCAAGCCAAGCGTGTCGCTGCCGATGGCTTCATTAAACGGGATGCCGCGCTGCTGCTCGGCCTCCAGTTTCGCCAGCCGTAGTTTCACAAATTCCGACAACACCGGCACGGTGAGGGTGACTGCGCCACAGTCGAGCAATTCCTTTTCCAGCGGGCTGTTGTCAAACATCCGATTTCTGGACGCCCGCGCCGGATTGCGAACGACGACATAATCCACCTGTTTGCCGCAGAACTGGCAGACGGCATCGAGGTTGGTCATCACGTCCATGTCATCGAATGGGAAAACCATGAGCGTGACGCCGATGTTTTGCGCGCTGGCGATTTCAAAGAAGTGCGTGGCGGCAAGCGCCTTCATCAGTTGCGCATCCAGATGCGCCCGTGGGTCAATCAGGGTGACGGGCTTGGCGGTCGTCTTTCGCAGAATCAAAATGAGTTCGTCCAGGTCTTCGGCCTGACCGTTCAACGGCGTGAGTTTGACCTGGCTTGGAAACAACCGGGACAAGGTGCGGTTGTCTCCGTCCAGATCAAATCCCTGCCACGGGATGCCACGTTGATTGAGCCAGCACGCGCGGGCGGCGGCTTCGATGCTTTTGCCCACGTTTCCTTTGGCCTGAATGGGCAGTATCAGGCGGTGTTTCGTTGTTTTCATATTTCGAGGTTGAACCGAAGTTTTGGCATCGGCTTTTGGTTGGTTGTTGTTTGCGGTGTTTGAGTGAAAATCGGTGCAGTCTGTTCAACTTCAAGCGAACTGCCGCTGCGTGGCCGGCGGGCGATTGCCCGCTCGCAAAACCGATAAACGGATGGGGACGTGACCGCCACGTCATGCTCATTGAGCCATTTGGCAATCTGGCGATAAGTCCAGTGTTTGCGGCGCAAGGTGAAGATGGCTTCACGGTGCGCTTCTAATTTGCTGCGCGTCTTGCGCGGGCTTTCATTTTCGGCTTGTGGTTGTAAATCCATATTTGATTTTTGGTCGCCAATAATTCCGTCAGACGTTTGCGCAACTGTTACGCAACAGTTGCGCAACGCCGCGCCGGGCGGCGAGTCCCTCTAGCTGTGCTAAGGGAAGATGTCTGACGGAATTATTGGCATTTAACACGGTCATCATAGCTGTGTGTATCGTTGTCATTACGATACGGTGATTGAAGCGGATACCGTTACCGAGTAGTGGGCGAGTAGGTTTGGAGTAAGTGCGAATAGTGCTTCCAAGGGGATGACGAGGGGAAAAATCCGGTTACAGTGGCCTCATGTTAAGAGTGATTGCCAGTTGTAATGCCGATGCTGCAAAGAAATACCACCGTGAATCTTTGAAGCGCGAGGACTATTACAGTGAAGGTCAGGAAGTCAGCGGTGATTGGCAGGGAATCGGAGCGCAGAAATTGGGATTGTCAGGCGGGATAACGACGGCTGACTTTGATTCGTTGTGTGACAATCAAAAACCCGGAACCAAGGAACGGTTGACGCAACGGAACAAAAGCAATCGGACGGTGGGCTACGATTTTAATTTCCATTGTCCAAAGTCCGTATCGGTCGCTTACGAGTTCACCCAGGATGAGCGGATTTTAGGGGCGTTCAAAATGTCGGTGAATCAGACGATGCGGGAAATTGAATCTGAAATCAAAACACGGGTGCGGAAAAACGGGGCGGATGGGAACCGGACGACGGGCAGCATGGTTTGGGCGGAGTTCGTTCACTTCACCGCCAGACCAGTCAACGGCATACCTGATCCGCATTTACACGCGCATTGCTACACCTTCAACACGACCTGGGACGACGTGGAAAAGAAATGGAAGGCGGGACAGTTTCGAGATTTGAAAGCCGATGCGCCGTATTTTGAAGCGGCCTTTCATGCGCGGTTTTCAAGGCAACTGGCGGAAATGGGTTATCGCATCGAACGCACGGCCAAAGGATGGGAACTGGCCGGGGTGCCGCAGCGGGTGCTGGATGAATTTTCCAAGCGCACGGAACAGGTCGAGCAAAAGGCAAAGGAATTGGGCATCACGTCGGCGAAAGGAAAAGACGGACTGGCGGCACTGACACGCGAACGAAAGCAAAAGCAGCTTGCCAAGTCGGAATTAAGAGAACTATGGAACGCGCGGGTTTCGGCAGAGGAACGGGCGAGCATCCAGAACAACCTCCGCAACGAGGTGCCTGCACCCAAAAAGATTTCGGAAATGAAGGCGATGGATTTTGCCATGCAGCATTGTTACGAGCGGGCCTCCATCGTCACGGACAAGGAACTGCTCCGGCACGCGCTGCGCTTCGGCATGGGCGATGTGGACGTGGCACAAACCAAACGCCAGCTTTTACGCGATGAACTGATTAAGGAAAATCTGGATGGTCGGCAATGGCTCACCACCAAGGATGTGCTGGCGGAAGAAAAAAAGCTGATTGATTTCGTCGCGGATGGAAAGGGCAAGTTCAAGCCGTTCGGTTCGGGCAAATACCAGTTCCAAAACCCGAAACTGTCCGATGAACAGCGCAATGCGGTTCTGCACGTTTTGAAAAGCACGGAGCGGGTGACGGCCATTCGCGGCGGGGCGGGCACCGGCAAGACGACGATGATGAAGGAAGCCGTGGCCGCGATTGAATCGGGTGGCGCGAAGGTTTTTACCTTCGCGCCGTCGGCGGAAGCCTCGCGCGGGGTGCTGCGGACGGATGCCGGGTTTGCCAACGCGGAAACCGTCGAGGCATTGCTGCAAAACCCCAAATTGCAAGCGCAAGTTCGTGGGCAGGTTATTTGGATTGATGAGGCCGGGCTTTTGAGCGTCCGCACGCTGGCGCGGGTGGCGGATCTGGCCGAAAAGGAAAACTGCCGGATTATCCTGTCCGGTGACACCGCGCAGCATCGCGCCGTCGAGCGGGGCGATGCGCTTCGTCTCTTGGAAAAACACGCCAGCCTGCCCGCCGCCGAACTGACGCAAATCCGGCGGCAGAAGGCCGACGCGCACAAGGCCGTGGTCGCTGATCTGCGGGGCGGCAATCTTGAAGGTGCTTTCAAGCGATTGGACAAACTTGGAATGCTCCGGGAAATGGACGCCGACCAACGGCATGAGGCGTTGGCAACGGATTACGCTGCGGCCGTCAGCGAAGGCAAGTCGGCCTTGGTCGTCTCGCCGACGCACGCGGAAGGCGAGCGGGTGACGCGGGAAATCCGGGCGAAACTGAAAGCTGCGCGCAAGCTCGCCGATGATGAGCGCGAATTGCTTCAACTCAAAAACCTGCAATGGACGGCAGCGCAACGCGCCGATGCCCGCAATTATCAGGCCGGGCAGGTCGTCCAGTTCCATCAAAACCTCGCCGGTTTCCGGCGCGGGGAGCAGGTCACGGTAAAAGCGCACGATGCCAGCGGCGTCACAGTCGTGCGGCAAAATGGCAGGACGGCCTCGCTCCCGTTGGACATGGCGGCGCGGTTCCAAGTTTATGAAGCCCGCAAAATCGCCCTGGCTGCCGGTGACTGGCTTCGGATTACGCAGAACGGTTTCACCAAGGAAAAGCAGCGGTTGAACAACGGCGATTTGAAACAGGTGAAGGGATTCACCAAGGACGGGGACATCAAACTGGCCAACGGATGGGTGCTGTCAAAAGATTACGGCAATCTGGCGCACGGCTATTGCCTCACGTCCTACAGCTCGCAGAGCAAGGGCGTGGATTGCGTGTTTGTGGCCGAAAGTTCCGAGTCATTCCGCGCCGCCGACCGCGAGCAATTTTATGTCTCGGCCAGCCGGTTCAAGGAAGCCCTGACGATTTACACGGATGACAAGCACCAGTTGCTAGAGGCCGTCCGCAAATCGTCGCACCGGCCTTCGGCCACGGATTTGGTGAAAAAGGAAATTTCAGAATCAGTCAATGAACCCGAAATTGAACCCGAAATGAAGAAATCTATGCAGCCGGTGATTGCGGAAAATGAACAAAAAGAAACGCCTCAAATCCAAAGGCCGGTCTGGTCGCCAAAGTCGCATGTCCGCAAATCACAATCCAGAGGCATGGGAATATAAAGACACCAAAACGACGGTTGTTTTTTGAATGAAACGCTTGCGTTGTTTTCTATAATTTTGGATGCTGCGAAAAATATGATTGGACTTATCGAAAATGGCGGCGTCGTTGGGCCGTCCGCATAAAAAAACGGACTTTGGCGCACATGGCAGCCAAAGCCCGTCCGGGGCGGGGGTGGGAAAATTTTAGGCAGACTTCCGCCAGCGACGCCAAGCAAGGACTGCACCACCCAAGGCCGCAAGGCCAAGCGTGCTTGGTTCGGGAACGGCGGTTGGAGAAAATTGGATATTGTCTAGAACGTAATATCCAAAACCTTGCGGATAATCGCTTACAGCAGTGAAAGCAAGATTGGCTGTCTGTCCGGCAAAAGCCGATATATCCCCACCATAAAGAGTATAATTTGCCGTTGTCAGCAATGGGGAAATGCCGATGTCTTGCCCATTTATCGTCACTGATAAAGTTGGCAGCCCATTGCCGGTAGTATATGACTCGAAAAGCAAAGAAAGAGAATCCGCTGGTATGAGTCCTGTTTGACTTATCGAAGCATTCCCCGTCGCTCCAGCAGTAAGCGAAGCGGAAAAAGTTCCAGCGATAACCGGAGTCAAAGAATTGCCATAGCCCTGAATGGCAACAGCAGAGTTTCCAAGTGTCCCATTATTATAGAGAATTGTTGATTGCGATATTCCACCGATGGAGGCATCCCATCCCGGCAAGCCAACCGTTGTTGCTACTGTGCTTGGCGTGCCATTGGATGCTAAAGTTGTTGATTCAAAATTGAGATTTACAAACCCCTGTGATTTTCCTTCGCTGCCGAGCAAGGCAATCAAGCCAACCAATCCAATTTTTTTCAGTATAGTTTTCATATAGTAGTAGTTTTTTATCTTGTGACAAAAGGATCGCCGACAACCTGCAAATACGGTGGTGTGCCCGGATTTCTGGCAACCCAACAACAAACTGCCAGATTTTTGCCGGAAGCCCACAAATTAAAAAGAATTTGATTATCCGTAGCGGGAGCGAGTGGTTCCTCAACATAGGTGGGGCCGCCGATTGGCGTGTTTGAGTAATTTGTTCCTCCAAATGCGTTGCTTGAAAACCACATTAAAAACTGACCACCACGCTGCCCGTTGAATGATTCTTCCGTTCTGATTATCCACCACCCGCTATTGCCCGACCATTGCACCTTGTCCAATGGATAGTTTCCTCCCAACGAACTATGCCATCCCCAACAGATGTAGCCCGCAACATTTACTGCATTGGTTAAATGTGGAAGAGAAAATCCATTTTCAAAACCATACAAGTAGGAAATGGAATTCGTTTGAACTCCGGCAGCGACGAGGCCGGTTATGCTATTGCTAACAATGGATTCAGAATACCCAAGATTATTTACGTTATCCAAAATATAATTTGTATTGCCATAGCCGTTTGCGCTGGCGCTTAAAATTGGGCTATTGCTTGAGGTCGAAACCCCAAGTGTCGCCAGCTTGTTAATGTAGGCAATGCAGTCATTTGTGCCTCCAGTTCCATTCATGTTGATGCTGGTTACGAAGGGTCTGCCATTGGCGGTTGCTGTATAAAGCTGATATTGCACGCTGGAAGCTGAATCTTGAACAATGGACGGAATGTCCATAAATAAAACGAGGTATTGCGGATGTTTGGCGGGATTATTGGTCAGCCAGTTCAAATAAGGCGTCAGAATTTGATTCGTAAAATCTGCGCTCGAAATTGTTTCATTTGTTGCGCAGCCAATTCCTAAAACATTCGCCCCGCTCACCAGCGGACGATGGGCTAAATAATAATTCAGCACCGTCGTGCTACCCGTCGAGTTGGTGTTGTAAATAAGCATCAAATCATTGGTCACGTTGATGGCGTTGGTGAGTGCAACTTGCCATGTCACACTCACTGCGCCCGCCGAGTTGCTGGCTACAAAGGTATAAGTGCCAACATTGTTGTCGGCGGCAAAAAATGAATAATTGGTTCCACTGGCACCACTGACGTTGGTTCCATTGAGCAACCAGCGGTAGGAAAGCGGAAAGCCGTTGGTCTGCCCCGGCGCGTTGGCCGCCGCCGAAAAGCCAACATAATTGCCGTATTCACAAATAATGTTCGTCGGTTGCGATTGGTAGGTAATGACCGGCGGGGTCACGACCGTAATCAGCGCATTGGAACTGACGACTGCTCCAAAGTTGTTGGCCACCACGCAGCAATAACTGCCAGTGTCGTATGTCTGCACATTGGCCAGCGTCAGCGCGGCATTGGTGGCTCCCGTCAGGTTCACACCGTCAAATTGCCATTGGTAGCTTGGGGGTGAATAATCCAAGGTCTGCACGCTCAAGGTGACGTTGGTGCCGAGGGCGACGAATTGGCTGGCCGGTTGCCCCACGATCAACGATGTCAGCAACCCGCCACGAATGGCAAGGGCGTGATTCCAACCGGCGGCTACGGCAAGCATATGGGACAAGGGGTAATTGGGTGGGGCAATGGAATCAATTAAAATCCGCGCGACACCGCTGTCATCCAAAGCCAGTCCGGGCACATAACCGTTGGCCACTGAAACGGCATTGGTGATTTGAGCTAAATCATTTTCACTGTCCCCCGGCAAATCAATGATATTACCATCGGCCGTGAGCACCAACAAGTCAAACGGGCCACCCGCAATGGCCACCGCATTGGTCAGGCTGGCGGGAACATACCAAGTGCTGGAATTCGTTGGTGCGCTTAAAGACCCCGCCCAAACGGCAACCGTTCCATTGGTCAGCAATGCCGCCGAATAGTTCCACCCGGCGGCAACGGCCTTGGCCGGAGGCAGGTTGGTTGGCACCAGCACCCAGGCTGCATTGGTGAAATAGCCCCACGACATAACAGTGCCGTCGGCACGCAGGGCAACATCATGATTCCGACCGGCGGCGATGGCGACCACATTGGAAATTCCACCGGGAACCACTGCGCTGTTGGTGATGACATTGACACCGTATTCGTAGGCAGAATCCCAACTCCCCCAAGCGTGGACATTCCCATTGAGATCAAGCGCCAAACCGTGACAACTTCCGGCAGCAATCGCCACGATGTTGGTCAAATTGCTTGGGATATTGGTCTGGCCATAGGCGTTATCGCCCCAAGCAACCATTCCACCATCCGCTTTTAATGCCATGCTGAAAACCCCGGTCGGGGTGGCGCTTACGAATGGCCATAAAGTTAACACCCCGTCAATATACGTGTATTCGAGCGTGATGGTAAGATAGGCGTCACCGTTACCCGCCACGGCGACCGCATTTGTCAGATTGGATGGCACGTTGCATTGGCCGAACGAATTGTCGCCCCAAGCCAAAACCTGACTAAAGCTCATCTGGTCGGGATTTAGACCATGCTGGTAATCATAGAGCAAGGGCCGAAAATAATTGTCCAGATTGGTGGCCGTCACATTGACGGTGCCAAAGTATTTCCATGCCCACCAATCCGGGATGCCATCGCTGTCGCTATCCACGCCCGTCCAGTCTTCCGCGCGGAAAAACAAAATCTGCCGGTCAAAGTTCTGCACCGCAAAGGGCAGCACGTTCGTTTGATCTCCCGTCGGCCACAACTCCATTTCCACCTGTCCGCTGGCGAACGGCAGCGCCAGATTGGTCGTGCTCCAGATGGCATAGACTTGGTTGGTTGCGTTGTGCAGGTTCAGGTATGACCAGCCGTTTGAGACATTCGTTATTTCCAGCCAAAGCGCATTGGTGTCTATCGGCGTGCCGCCGCTATACATCGGCGAATAATCACCGCCATCACCAGAATCTCCACCATCGCCCAGCGAGGGAACATCCATGCCCATCGCACGCGCCATCATTCGCGCTGGTACTGTCCTAATTTGAAAAATCTTTCCTTGGACTGCCAATGTCCACCCCCTCCGCCAAAATATGAACAAAATTGTTAATAACGATGCCAACAACGTGTCAGCAACCCCCAGAACATCATGTGGAGTCATTGGCGGTATGTTTTTCGTTCGAATTATTGATTTTCTTGCATTCGGTTCTCATGCTCATCGCAATCAAACCGGTTCTATGGCAACCATCCTAAACGACGAGGAAATCAGGAAAATCATCGGGCGTGTCATTGTCAACGGAGATGCCTCATGCGTTAAACCAAACTGCTATGTTTTAAGATTAGGAAATTCAGGAGAATTTTTGAATTGCGGCAAAGAGTTTACCCTCGGAACCAAGAAAAAGGGGATCAAAATTCAGCCGGGGCATTCTGTGGCGCTCACCGCATTCGAAACTATTGATTTTAGACGTGAAACAGTTCGCGAAATTTATCCCAATCATGACCTGCACGCTTTTATAAGCCCATCCACAGACTTATCAAGAGAGGGCATCGTGGCCCCGACTACTCAGGTTGATGTCGGCTATCACGGAACTGTTAATTGGACGATCACCAATACCTCAAACGATGAACGGCGTTTCCTGGCTCAAGAGAAATTATTTCGTCTTATTATTTTCAAACTAGCGCCTGGCGAAACGCCCACCATTCCATACAAGGGCGAATATCAGGATAAAACGGGCTACGTTCGTTCGGAGCGTAAGGGGGCGCCATCGGGGATGCGTGAGCATGAATGGGAGGATTCGAGAATGGAGGGCGGGCCGGAAGCGTTGCTTGAAAACCTAATAAAATCAGGCTATCCGTGGAATCTGTTGGGTCAGAGGCTCCAGCAAATGGGGGAACAATTCGACACAGTAACCGAAGAATATGGCGACATAAAAAGGGCCATAGATAAGCTAAATAGAGAAAGTGAAGAACTGCCCGACAAGATCAAAGCAATCGTTAAAAATCTCGCGGCAGAGACTCATTTGGAATGGTCCTCGTCTTGGTGGGCTTCTCTCGGGGTGATCGCCGGATTGATAATTACGGTTGCCACCAACGACGCAGCGATGAAAGTCATAAAAAACAATGGTCCTTTGATTGGAATTTCAATCATTGTCGTTTCCGTTTTGGTAAAGGTTTTTGCCCCGAAATTTAAAAAGAAAGGCTGATTTTCAAAGCAAATCGTCTCGTTCTTTGAAATCCTTGACGATTTGAACCTGAACGGCCTTTTGCGCCGAATCCACAGGTGGGATTTCCAGAACTGCGACGAATCTGGTGCGCTCATCCCTTGGGCCATCCAGATGTGACCATGCATAGGCGCGTTTGGCCTTGGGGTGATTATGCAGATCGAAAACTTCTACGTCACCTTCCCACACAATTTCGCCGCGAAATACCTCTTGGACAGGCACAGTCTCATGCCAGACTGCCCCGCAGTTGTGCAATTGCGAGACGGCAACCTGAAGTTTTGCCAGATAGTCCTGTTTATTCTCCACAGCGTTCAACCAGTTCAGCCACGGTCCATGCGCTGGACTCAACGCCAGCGGCCTGCGCCGGAGTCATGCGGATAGCTCCGTGAGATTTCACAAAATTATAATAGGCGAAATTGAGAGCAACCGCAGCCTCAAAGTTCTCAAACTTTTTGCTGAAAGCGTTCGTGAGCCGCGTCAGACGGCGGCAATGCATCCGCAACGTGTGGTTCTGTTTCTCAACGTGAGACGTGGAAATGCGGTCCACGTCCGGCATGCCGGACACGATTGTTTTTTCAACCTTGATTACTTCCGCAGGGCTGTAACGGCCGGCGGCGTTTTGGGCGAGGTTGATGAATGAGTAGGTTTTTGAAATCTGGCCGTAATCTACCTCAGTGCCGAATCCCCTTTCCATTGCATCCGCGTAAGCGGCCAGAGAGTCGGAAGAAACCTGAACCCGCTTTTGCAAGCGGCCAGCCAAATCGGCAATGAACGCCTTCGCATGATAGGCGTCACGTTTTCCAACGATGAAGGACGGAATCAGCTTCGTATCCGCATCCAGCGCAATAAACGTCCAGACATCGCCGTAGGCGCCAGCATGGGCGGCGTTATTGCGCTTGGCCCCGATATATCCCCAAATTTCGTCCACTTCGATATTGCTGCAATTCAGGTCGCGCAGTTTGGAATCCATGATTTTGGCGGATGCCTGTCCGACACGCACGCCGAGGCGCATAATCGTGTCCCGGTGAATGCCGGTGATGCGTTCGGCAGCACGGATGCTGGTTCCCTCGCAGAGCAGGCTGATGACTTGCGCCTTCTTTTCGGTCTTCAATTGGTTTGCCATATCGTTCTAGTTATTTTTGTCTGGACATACTGTGCCACAACAATTATATTCATGTCAACATATTTGTGCTACAAAAAATGAAAACATCCAGGCCGGGACGTCCAAAACTACCTAAGGGAAAAGCAAAAAGCCTTATGGTCAGAGCCAGGGTCACGCCCGATGAGTTTAAATCGGTCAGCCGGGCTGCTGGGCAGAGCGGAGAGGGTTTATCTGAATGGGCGAGAAATGTCTTACTTTCGGCGGCAGCCAAGGTGGTAAATTTCTAAATAAGTTTAAAACCTCAAATCTATATAAGTACCTATAAATCAGACAGTTACTATTTAAGTCGAATCCGCCGTAATGAAAACCTGGATGATCAAAGCCCTATCACTGCTCGGGGAGAGCCTAAATCCCCCAAAAGCAGAATTGAACGAGTTGGATTGGAAGGCAGCATTGTCGCCCGATAAGAAACGGCTTACAGAACACTTGTCCGCATTCGCCAATTATCCCGGCGGCGGATTTTTGGTTTATGGTGTCGACGCCACCGGCACGCCGCAGGGGGTACATGCAAAAACCATTGAAACGACTCTAAACCAACTATCAAACCTTGGCCGTGCCGCGCTGGAACCGCCGCTATCCCTCGACCACGCAGTGGAAACATACGAGACATCTCGGTTACTATTCGTTTACATACCGGAATCCCCAGTAAAGCCGGTGCATCTCAGAGGCAGGGGAATTGATGAGGCATTTATTCGATGCAGCGGAACAACAAGGCCAGCTTCACGTCAGGAAATCGGAACCATGATGTTGAACAGCCGAACTCCAAGGTGGGAAGAATTACGGGCATCCGTTCTATTGTCAGACACGGCACTAATCAGCAAACTGAATACAGCGCCGCTTTTTGAAATGATCGAGCGCCCGATACCAGCAACCGTTAAAGATCATCTGGCGTGGTTGGTGGGAGAAAAATTTATCATACGCGACCCATCCGGCGGCGGCTACATCACAAATTTAGGAGCCATGTCGGCCGCCCATAAGCTTGGAGAGTTTCCAGATTTGGGCCGAAAGGCGGTTCGGGTAATAGTTTATGAAGGGTTAAATAAATCCAAAACGCGCCTCGAGCAAGAAGGCGTTTTTGGCTACGCTGTCGGGTTTCAAGGTTTGCTAAAGTTTGTGACCGATATTCTTCCGCAGAGTGAAATCATTGAAAAAGCATTGCGCGCAAAGAAATCGATTTATCCCGTAATTGCGCTTCGCGAACTGATTGCCAATGCGCTTATCCATCAGGATTTCACAATCACCGGAACTGGGCCGCTAATCGAAATTTTCTCTGATAGAATCGAAATTTCTAACCCTGGCGGACTGCTTCCTTCAAAGCGACTGGATCGGCTTATTGGCACTCAACCCGAATCCAGAAATGAGCAACTGGCCAAAGCATTTAGGCATTACAAGATTTGCGAAGAAAGGGGCTCTGGGTTATTAAAGGCCGGATATGAGGTTGAGTTATATGGATTGCCTCCGATAGAGTTTGCGACTACCTCCACTAGCTTCAAAGTGACGCTCTATTCGCCCCGTACTTTCGCCGCCATGGCGCCACGAGAGCGATTGGAAGCCTGCTATCAGCACGCAATTCTCAAGCACTATTCAGATAGTGCAATGACCAATAAATCTTTGCGCGAACGGCTTAAAATGCCAGAAAAACAACGTTCAATGGTTTCAGTAATAATACAGGAGGCGATTGATAAGGGATTGATCAAGAGCGCAGACCCACAGAATAAATCTAGGAAATTTGCAGAATACATACCTGCATGGGCATAATTTCAAATTAGGACACTACCTTCGCGCTTGCTGGTTTGCCGCCCTTGTCTGAATTTGCGTAATCAGATTTACCACCGCGTCTGCTTGCGCCGCCAGCGCGGAAGCAATTGTGCTGCTTGCGACTTGCGCTTGTGACCCGAATTGGCGTGTGTTCACTGCAACTTGTCCGCCAGTATCATCCACAAGAAATTGCCCGTCGGCAACCTGATAGACGACACTTGAATCCAGCGGCAGGCACGGTGCTGGAACAGCAAATCCACCCGGCATCACCCACCAATAGGTTCCGCCTACAATCGGCAAGTCCGCCGGCGAAATCTGTGTCAACCCTTGAGATTCTGCCGCTATCTGGACGATGGAATCGGGCGTGGCATCGTCGTTAAGGCCGCTGATTGTGAGGGTTTGTGCGCTGAGCAAATAAGGCGATAAAACCATGCCCGCCGCTAAAATAATTATTCTGATTTTTTTCATTTTCATTTTTGCTCCGGCTTTTCCCGAATCCAAAGAAAGCCCGCAAGCCTAACATTTTCTAATTTTCGCCCGCCGTTTGAAATTGCCAAGATTATTCTCGCAGCGGTTCGCGACCGATTTTGCCTTCGCAAAAACAAAAAAGAGTTTGAGGCATTTGGAATGCGGCGCGCTACGAAGATTTCCAAAAGCTAGGGGCGGCGCAAGGATAATCCCGCTTTTTTTCACGATATATGTATCGTTCAAATCAATGGCACAAAAGCGATGTAATGTGTCGTGGCACTTTCCAAAAAAGAATGGAAGCGAATCAAGGTCTTTGGCGCAAACGTGCGCCGGGAGCGGGTTCGCCGGGGCATGACGCAGGACGAACTGGCAGAAGGTGCCGAGATTGCAACACGCAATCTGCAAAAGATTGAGGCGGGGGAAATCAATGTCCTGCTGACCACGGCTTTCAGAATTCAACTGGCATTGGATTGCCCCTACAAACGGTTGATGCCCGTCGAGTGATAAAGTCTCCCGACTGCCCGAAGATTTACTCCAGCGGCTTTCGCCTGATACGGAATGAACGCTATCAGCTTGGCATCGTGGCTGGTGTTTCATGTCAGTGCGGGTTCTTCGACCAGTGAAAGAATGCGGGAAAGAAAATCTTGCGTCTCAAATGGTTTTTCAATGAAGTCCGCCGCGCCTAATTCAAAAGCGCGCTGAATGTTTTCCATCGTGGGACGGCCAGACACAAAACAAATCGGCGTGTCCTTTACATGAGGGATTTTCCGCAACCGCTGGTAAATGACGAAGCCGTTTGCTCCGGGCAATTCTACGTCAAGGGTGATCAAGTCGAATGCTTCAGCTTGAGCCAGCCGCAAGGCTTTCTCGGCATCCAAAGCCCCTTCCGTTTCGCAACCGGCCCGTGTTAGCAGAAATCGCAGCATCGTCAACACGGCCATTTGGTCGTCCACCACCAGAATTTTCGCTTTTGGCCTTCGGCTGTTTTCCATCCCGTTCATTGTGTTATGTGAAGTTCACATAATTAAAAACAGGTTTTCCGTTAAATGTCAAGTATGTGGATTCCGCATTTCGCATACCTGTGAAAAAAACCCATCAATTACCGTCCAGAAACGTGATTGGCCGCCGCATTCGTGAGGCGCGGCTGAAAAGCAAACCGCCAGTTTCACAAGATGATTTGGCCGGACGACTGGCCGCCAAAGGCATTATTTTGGATCAAACCGCAGTTTCCCGAATTGAACGGCAGGAGCGTTATTTGATGGATTACGAAGTTGCGGCCATTGCCAAATGTTTGAAAGTTTCCGTCGCTTGGCTTCATGGTGAAAAATAACAGACTGCTTCGGTCAGCGGTTCGGCGGGCGGAAAAGTGAAGTGCAGGCGGAGAGACGGCTGGAACGGAACCGGAGCGCAACGACCGCCGCCGTGCCGCTGACGGAAGCAAACGCGACTGCGTTTTTCCATTTCCGTCCGCGACGAGCGCGCGTGAAGCGGCAGCGGAACGGGCGTTGGTCGCGGTTACTTTTGTAAATCCTGCCATTTGAAAATCATTCAGAATAACCAAAAAGAAAATTCATTTTGTGCAATCATTGCGCAAGCCTTGCCGTTTATTCTGTCAGACTTGTCGGATGAAAGCGTCATCGTCTTTTTCGATTGCGCCCAGGATGGCGCAATTCGCTCGAACAACTGTGCAATCATCCGGTCTGACTCATGGGGCTTTTCTACCGGGAAGCAAATGCCGGTTGACACGGTTGCGTGTGGAAATAAATTGCAGGCAACGGCTGACGCCGCCTGACGGCAGGGGGCGTCCCGTTGGCCATAAAAAGAAATTGAAAGTTGTAACGAATTCATTACAACCTTCATTTCTGGTTTTGGCTAAACTTGGTCTAAAAAACCAAAGGAAAATTATGCAAATAAAAAACGACGTGTCGGAGTCTGACGCGCTGACGATTGGCAAAAGCGCGTCCGCCTTGGGCATTCACGAATTCAGCCTGCTCTCGCGTGTCCAAGCGGGCGACATCATCGCCACAAGGCTGTGGACGGGTGAAATGGCCATTCCCATCAGCGAACTGGAACGGCTCTCAAAACTGTCAATTTATTCACTGGCCATTCCACCAGACAAACCGGAAACGGTTTTGTCTGACGCACGCTTGGGCATCAAACGAGAATCTTTAGGCGGCGGATTGATGCGCGCTGGTGAACGTCAGGAATACAATGTGCCGGGCGGTGATTTCCGCCGTTTCACCGATTCCGAAATGAAGGGCTACCGCGCGGCTTTCAGCGTCATCGCTCCCGAATTTGAATCATTGGGTGTATTGCGAAAGCAGTTGGAAAAACCGGCGACGGTCGTGGCCTCGTCCGAAAAGGAAATTTGCACTTCAAAACTCGGTGTTTGGCAGGTGCGTTCAACGCTGCTCAATCTCGGTCCAAGCAACATTCTGCTTTGCCAGAAGCAAGACGACTTCGCGGTGATTGAACGATTCCGCGACAACGTGCCCTACGCCAAAGCCAATGGCATCGCGGAGATTCTGCTGGAAAGAAATGATCCGCTCGAACTGGCAGCGGCTTTCAATGGCAATGCCAGACACACGCTGGAATTCATGGCGAGCAACGAGGTTGCCACGGCGCAGCGGGTGATTTGGACGCAATTTCACGAGCATCGCCCGGAGCGGTTGGTGGCGGCGATTTCGGAGCGTTGCCGGTTGGCGGTCTCTGATGAGGAACCGATTTCGCAGACGCCATCGGTGGACGATTCAAATTCCCACAAGCAAGGCCACAACCGGGGCATGAGCATTTAAGGAGGACGTATGAATGAAGACATTGAACGTCTTTTGAATTTAAGAAATCCTCCGCAACGGCTGACGGCAGAAGAGGCGGCGGGCAGGCTTGGTCTTTCTCCGCATGAAATTCCCATTCTGGTAGCCAGAGGATTGTTGAAGCCGTTGGGACATCCAGCGCCTAATGGCCCCAAACATTTTTTAACGGCGACACTGGATGACTTGAGACGTGACGAAAAATGGCACGGCAAGGTATCCGACGCGCTTCAGGAATACTGGCGGAGCAAAAATGCCCGGAAGCAAGACTCGACGAACAAACGGCAACCGTCCCGACTGCAAACCCAAACCGCAGATTCGGAAAATTGATGGGGACAAAATAAAAGGCGCGGGCGGAGAATCATCCGCCCGCGCCTTGCCGTTTATACGGCGGCTATCGAGATCATTCCTCATAATCATCACGATGATCGTCATACACCGGATAGTGCGGCGGTGGAAACGGGTCGAACGTGTCCGGGGGCGGCGGCGGTCCCGACAAGCGAATGATAATCGCTGGCTGGACGCAGGAAATGAGTTTTCCTCCCTTTCGCCGCAATGCACCGCTCAATACCCACGCCAACAAAGCCAGCAAGAGACCGATGGCTCCGACAAGAAAGCCAAGGGCGTGTTCGTGAATGAATCCGTCGAGATGCTTTAATCCCGACGCTTCCAGTTCCAGTGCTCTTATTTGCCAAGATTGCATGGTGGCCTCCTTATGCCGTGACAATTTGTGTCGCTGGCTCAACGCGGTTGCCATTGGCAAACAGTTTCCGCTGCCGCTCGTATTCGCCCAGCGATGGCAACTCCACCTTGGCCTTGCGCGAATAAGCGCGATGAACGGCCTTGCTGTTGTGTCCAAGGGCTTCCTGCGCGAACCGTTCGGGATAACCGGCGGTCTTTGCCCGTTCCGCCCATGCGTAACGGTAGCTGTGCAACGACACGCCTTTAATACCAAGGCCAACGCAGCGTTGCTTGAACTCGGTGGCGCGGTCGCCTGCGCGGACGGTTCGCAGATAGGGAAACAACGGGCCATTGCCCGGCAAGTCCCGCAAGATTTCCTCCATGTCTTCGTCCATGCGCATAATGGCAATCGTGCCGGTTTTCATGCGCTTGTAGCTGATGACGTGGCTCTCCCAATCCACATTTTCCGCTTCGATAAACGCCAGATCGGATTGCGACGCGCCCAGGTGCCAAGCCAGTTGATAGAACGCCCGGCGTTCAAGATTCAACTCGCGGGCAACGATGGCTTGATGCTCCTTCAAGGTGATGCCGCGCTTTTCTTTGAACTTGAAGGCCGGCCAGCGTTTCTTGGGCAGCACCGGCCACGGTAGCCAATTCATATCGAGCGCAAAGTTGGAAATCCGGCGCAAATAGATGTTCGTGGAGACGGAACCGCTTTCCAGCACTTTCATAAAATGCTCGGCTTGGGTTTCCAGCACCACCATGTTGCGGATGGAATCAAACGCCTTGTCTTTGATGGCGGTCAGCCAGCGGTGGCGGGTTTCGCCGGTCTTGAGCTTGGGGATTTCGTCCATGACGTGCTGCCATGTCCGCGTGGCTCCGGTCGGGTCGCCCGCCTTCCAATAGACGCGCGCCAGATGGCGGCTGAAGGCCGGGGCTTCTTGGTGTTCGTTCTTGGCCGCGACGAGCCGAAAGGCTTCGTCCTTGTCGCGGGTCTTGAGGGTTTCCTGTTTGCCGTTGGTGTTGTCCTGATAGTAATAAACACCCCACGGGCGAAGGAATACGCTGTATCGTTGTTTCATGTCATTTTTCATGTTATGACTATGAACCAACTCGACTTGCCACCGTTAGCGAGTTGTGGGCGAGTTCGTTTAGAGTTGTAGCGGAGTAATCTCGCTACTGAAACTTTCACTGAAACTCGGCCAATTTTCGCTCTTTTTCCTCGCAAATCCCCACAAAAAGGCTGGAGGCGGAGGTCGGAATCGAACCGACGAATGAGGCTTTTGCAGAGCCCTGCCTTACCACTTGGCTACCCCGCCTTACCAAAATTTCAGGTTAATTCTGATTCGAGGTTCGAGCAAGTTCAATCGGTATAAAAGGCGGCACACATTTAGGCAGGGACGCCGCGCCGTCCCGATGAATCGGGAGACAAACGCAGCGCGCCGCCCTACCTTTGGAACGTATCACTCGAGCCTGTCGATCGAAATCGGCGCACAGCACCGACACTACATCAGCAAAAATAGGACACTACCCGGTGTGACCCAGCTTGTGCCGGTGTCGCCACAGGTCGCCCGGCCTGAATATCCCCGCCGGCGTAATGATGCCGGTGATCAACTCCGGCGGCGTGACGTCAAACCCCGGATTGCACGCGTCACTCGCCGGATTCGCCGTACGGACGTAAACCAACCGTCCAGATTGCGGATTGGAAATGGTTCCCCACGCGCCGAGGACTTCGCCGGCGTGACGTTCTTCGATGGGAATATCCCGGCCGCGTTTCAAATGCCAGTCAATCGTCGAAAGCGGAATCGCCACGTAAAACGGAATGCCATGCCGCTTGGCCAGCACGGCCTTGGTATAGGTGCCGATTTTGTTGGCCACTTCGCCGGTGCGACCCAGCGTGCGGTCGCTGCCGACAATCACCAGGTCGATTTCGCCCCGTTGCATCAGATGGCCGGCGGCGTTGTCGGCGATGATCCGGTGGGAAATGCGCTGCTGGGCCAGTTCCCAGGCCGTCAACGTCGCGCCCTGCAACCGCGGCCTGGTTTCGTCGCAGTACACGTGAAAATTTTTTCCCCGGGCCTGGGCCGCATACATCGGCGCCGTGGCGGTGCCGATATCGACGAAGGCGAGCCAGCCGGCGTTGCAATGGGTCAACAGCTTCATGCCGTTGCGGATGAGCCGGGCCCCGTGCCGGCCGATATCGGCGCAATGGCGGACGTCTTCGTTGGCAAATTCCTCGGCGGCGGCGAGCGCCAGCGATTGCTGTTCGGTCACCGTGCGCCCGGCGCGCATGGTCGCGCGAACGGCGTTCATGGCATTGACCGGGTCCACGGCCGTCGGGCGCGCGGCTTTGAGTGTCCGGTAAACCGTTTCCACGTGCCGCCGGAATTCCGGCAGGCGCCGGCCGCGAAAGGCCAACGCGCCCTGGGCCAGTCCATAAGCCGCCGTCGCTCCGATCGCCCCGGCGCCGCGAACCGTCATATCGTGAATGGCCTCGGCGGTTTCACAGAAATTTGCGGTTTCGACAATGGCGAACCGGTGCGGGAGCTGCCGTTGATCGATGAGGCGAACGGCATTGCCGGCGCGGTCGAAAGCCACGGTGCGGAAGGATTGGGTACGGCCGTGGACGGTGACATTCATAAAGTGGTTCGGTTGGCGGGAGCCTGACCCGGTGAGACGGCCGGGCGACTCAAGTGGTCTGGTTTCAGACGGTAATACATTTTGGTAGGGACGCCGCGCCGCGGCGTCCGTGCAGCGCAGCGCGCTGTTCCAACCAATTTTGAAAATGTGTTGCTGCTTGATTTCAGCGGACCTTGATTTTCATCCGGCGGATTTTCGCCTCAAGATGGCGATAAACGGGCTGCTGGCGGAGTTTGCGCAGGTCGGGGTCACGGGCCAGCCAGTTGAAATCGGAGTAACCGAGCTGCAGCGCCCGTTCCAGCGCCATGGCCGCGCGTTCGAACTGGTCATTCAGCGAATAACTGCAGGCCAGGTTGTAAAAAACCAGCGAACTGCCCGGATCAAGTTCGGCGAGTCGTTCATCCACCTTGAGCCCTTCGGCGAACCGGCCGCGTTGCGTATAATGGTCGCCCAACAGCTGCAGCGCGTCCACATAACCGGGGTCGCGCCGGGTCAGTCCCTCAAGGAACCCGATTTTAACATCGAGATCGCGCTGGGTGGCGCGGCTCATTTTCTTTCTGGTGCTGCTCTTGACCGGCATACGAATACAACGCGGGCAGTTTTTCCAACCCATGCGGTCAAGTCAAGCGGCACGGTGTAAAATTTTTATGGAAACTTTCGGCGGATTGTTACAAAACTATGTCAGCATCGCTCTATGAAATGTTTCGTCACTGGAGCTTCCGGCTTCATCGGATCGAATCTGGTCCGCGAACTCCTGGCCCAGGGTCATCGGGTCAAGGCGTTGCTGCGGCCGGATGGCAATGAGCGCGGCCTGGCGGGCACGGAATTTCAGCGCGTGACCGGCGACGTGCTCGACCGCAAATTGCTCGATCGCGAAATCGAAGGCTGCGACTGGTGTTTTCACGCCGCCGCCAGTTACCAGTTGTGGATGCGCGATTATGCGCCGATGTATCAGGTCAACGTCGAAGGCACCCGCAATGTCATCGAAGCCGCCGGCAAAGTCGGTTGCCAGCGCATCGTCTACACCAGCACCGTCGGTTGCATCGGCCTGCCCGAAATGAGGGATGGGCGGTTGACGCCGGCGACGGAACTGGACGCCGTCAGCAGCGAACACCTGACCAATCATTACAAATGTTCGAAATGGCAGGCGGAATGCCTGGCCATGAAACTGGTTAAAAACGGCCTGCCCGTCGTCATCGTCAATCCCACCGCGCCCGTGGGGCCGCGCGATATCAAACCCACGCCTACCGGGCAGGTGATCGTGGATTTTCTGAACCGGAACCTCCCGGCTTGTCTGGACACCGGCCTGAACTGGGTTCATGTCCGCGACGTGGCGCAGGGCCATATTCTGGCCGCGGAAAAAGGGGAGATCGGCGAACGCTATATTCTGGGCAATCAGGAGGGCAACTGGACGATGCAACAAACGCTGGCGGCACTGGAGGAAATTACCGGCGTGCCGGCGCCGAAACGGAAAATCCCCTACCGGCTGGCCCTGGCGGCGGCGCACGTGGACGAAATGATTTCGCGTTTCACCGGCAAACCGCCCCGGGTGCCGCTGGGGGGCGTGCGCATGGCCAAATATAAAATGTGGTTCAACCCGGCCAAGGCCATTCGCTTCCTGAAATTGCCGCAAACCCCGCTCCGACAGGCCTTCGCCGATGCCGTGGAATGGTTCCAGGCAAACGGGTTTGTAAAGCCATAAGGGGCCGCTGTCGGCTCGCGAGACAAAGAAAGCCGCGGGTTTAACAAAACTTGGCTTGCCATTCACTCAACCTTGTGAAAAGTTTCACGAACAATTTATGGCGCATGTCAAACTCCACATCCCCGGACCGGTCGAAGTCAGCGAAAAGACCTTCAAAGCCTTTTGCTCGCCGATGATCGGTCACCGCGGCCAGGGTTTCAAAGACCTGTACGCGAAAATCCAACCGCAACTCCAGCAACTGCTTTACACGAAGCAACGGGTCTATATTTCCACGTCGTCCGCCTGGGGCGTCATGGAAGGCGCCGTCCGCAATCTCGTCGCCAAAAAAGTCCTGAACTGCATGTGCGGCGCGTTCTCGGATAAATGGTTCGATGTGTCCAGGCGCTGCGGCAAAAACGCCGAAGCGCTGCAGGTGGACTGGGGTTCGCCCATCCGCGCCGAAGCGGTGGACAAAAAACTGGCGACCGGCCAGTTCGACGCGCTGACGGTGATTCACAACGAGACGTCGACCGGCGTCATGAGCCCGCTGGCTGAAATCGCGGCGCTCAAGAAAAAATATCCGGACGTGATGTTCATCGTGGACGCCGTGAGTTCGTTGACGGCCACGAAGATCGAATTCGACGCGCTGGGGATCGACGTGTTGCTGGCCGGGACCCAAAAGGCGTTCGCGTTGCCGCCGGGCACCGCCGTTTTCGCCTGCTCGCCGGCGGCGCTGGCCAAGGCGGCCACCACCAAAGACCGCGGTTATTATTTCGATTTTGTCGAATTCCAGAAGAACGCCGAACAAAGCATGACGCCGAGCACGCCGAGCATCGGGCACGTCTACGCCCTGGCCTCCAAGCTCGAGGATATCTTTGCCGAAGGACTGGAAAAGCGGTATGCGCGCCACCTGAAACTGGCCGAAATGACCCGCGCCTGGGCCGCCAAACACGGCTTTAACCTGTTCCCGGAAGGAGGGTTCGAGTCGGTCACGCTGACCTGTGTCAACAACGGCGCCAAACCCGGCGGCCGGACGGTCGACGTCGCCAAACTGCAAAAACTCGTCAAAGACCAGGGCTTCCTGATCGACGGCGGTTACGGAAAAATCAAGGGCACGACGTTCCGCATCTCCAATATGGGCGATGAAACGGAGACCACGATGGACCAGCTTTATGCCGCCCTGGACAAAGGGATGGCACAGCTCTGAAGCAATTGACGGTTTACGATATACGAATGAGCGATTTGCCGGAATCCGGGCCGGCCGCGTAAATCGTAAATCATAAATTCCCGGCGCGGTTTTGCTTTTCGTCCGGTGCCGTTGCGGCAGAATTCCTCCGTGCAAACCGGTTATCGCCTCGTCCGCCTGCGCAACGGCGCGTGCTCCGTCCGGGCGCTGGCCGAGGACGAAACCTTTCATCCCGGCATCGGCCCGGCGGCGGAAGCGGAGGCATTGTATGTCCGGCAACTGCGCCTCGCGGAGCGCGTGCGGGAGACGAGCGGCGAATTTATCATTTGGGACGTCGGCCTCGGCGCGGCCGCGACGGCGTTGACGGCGATCCGACTGACGGCCGGACGACTGGACGGCCAACCGGCGCGGTTGCGACTCGTGAGTTTCGATCGCACCAGTGACGCCGCGGCCTTTGCGCTCGAACACGGCCATGAACTCGGCTACCTCGCCGGCTTTGCGGCGCCCCTGGCCGAACTGATTCAAACTCATGCCGTGCAATTCATTGCCGGATCGCTCCAGGTCGGGTGGACGTTGAAAATCGGCGATTTTCCGGCATGGATCACGGGTGGCCGCCGAGGTGACGAGGCTCAAACTGAAAAATCGGAAATCGGAAATCGGAAATCGGAAATCGCTCCGCACGCCATTTTGTTCGACCCGCATTCGCCGAAGAAAAATCCGGCGATGTGGACGGCGGCGTTGTTCGCCGGTTTGTTCCAGCGGCTTGATCCCCGGCGTCCCTGCGCGCTGGCGACGTTCACGCGCAGCACCCTGGCCCGGACGGCTTTGTTGTTGGGCGGATTTTTCGTGGGGGTGGGGCATCCTTCGGGTTTGAAGGAGGAAACGACGGTGGCGGCCAATCGACCGGAGTTGGCGGGAGAACTTCTGGACCGCCGCTGGCTGGAACGCGCGGATCGTTCCGACAGCGCCGAACCGCTGGCCGGACCGGTTTACCGGCGGGCGCCCCTGTCCGCCGAAACCCGCGAACGGCTGCGGTGCCACCCGCAATTCCGCTGAGGCCGGACGGGCGGAAGCGGATCCGGCCGACGGTGTCGAAGCCGTATTTCCGGCCGGTTGACACTCTGCGCTTGCGCGTCGCGCCGGATGGACGAAACTATTATCAATGATGGCGCAAGAGCAGGCCGGACCATCGGATGCCGGCGGCGAGACAAAACGAATTCCCGGTTGGCTGCACACCGCGACCTTTGGACGCAATCCCCGGGCGACGCTGATGCGGATTGCCGCGGTGGTTGTAACAATTTCCATTGTCCGCCTCTTTATCCTGCTGCCGATCCGCGTCGAGGGCATCAGCATGCTGCCGACTTATCCGGACCGCTCGGTAAACGTCGTCAACCGGTTCGCCTATCTCTGGCACGAACCCCGGCGTGGCGACGTGGTCAGCATCCGGCTCGCGGGACCGCACATGATGTACATGAAACGCATCGTCGGCCTTCCCGGCGAAACCATCGCGTTTGTCAATGGCCGCGTGCTGGTCAACGGCAAGGTTCTGGATGAACCTTACGAAAAAACGCGTTGTGACTGGAACTGCCCGCCGGTCACGGTCGGTCCCAATGAATATTTTGTGGTCGGCGACAACCGCACCATGCCGCCGCAATTGCACAAGTTCGGCCTGGCTTCGCGCGACCGGATCCTGGGCAAATTGATTTTATGAAAATCGTTTTCCGCGCGGTCCTGGCCGCCGTCATCGCCGGGCTGGGCATCTGGCTCTGGACCTGGCTGTTTCCCGGTCCGGAAAAAGTCATTCATCGCCGGCTGGAAAAGCTGGCGCGCACGGCTTCGTTTTCCGGCGGCGAAAGCGACCTCGCACGCCTGGCCGCCGCGCGGAACCTGGCCGGTTTCTTCTCAACCAATGTGGAACTGAACCTGGACACGCCGCGCTTCGGCCATCGCGATATCATGGACCGCGAAGAAATCACCCAGGCGGCCGTGGCCATCCGGATGCGGAGCCAGGGGATGAAGGTGAATTTTCCCGACATCACCGTGACCCTCGCGCCCGACCGGCAATCGGCGATTGCCGATGTCACCGTGCAGGCGGACATTCCCGGCGACACCGACAACCTGGTGCAGGAAATGAAATTTACTTTGCGGAGGATCGACGGTGAGTGGCTGATCACCCGGATTGAGACCGTCCGCACGCTTTCGCTGCGGCCGCAAAACGGGCCGGAGGTTCGATCGTTCCGGTCGGAAACCTAATTTGAACTTCCCCCGGCGGCGGATTTTTTTAATAATCGCCGCATGAACGTTCTCGTCACCGGCGGCGCCGGTTATATCGGTTCCGTTTGCACAGAGGAATTGCTCAACGCCGGCCATCAGGTCACGGTTTACGACAACCTGAGCGAGGGTCATCGGCTGGCGGTGGATGCCCGGGCCAAATTCATCCTGGGCAAGCCGGAAGTGGACGGCAACATCCTCGCGGCGGTCAAATCGGCCAAACCCGACGCCATCATGCACTTTGCCGCCAGCGCGCTGGTCGGCGAATCGATGACCAATCCCAGAAAATATTTTCACAACAACCTGGTCAATGCGCTCAAGCTGGCGGATGCGGCCGTCGAATGCGGCGTGAAGAAATTTGTTTTCAGCTCCACCTGCGCCACCTACGGGCCGCCCGACCGCGTGCCGATGACCGAGGACCTGCCGCAGCGGCCGATCAATCCCTACGGCGAAGCCAAGCTGATGTTCGAGAAGGTCCTGATCTGGTACCAACAGGTCTACAGGCTGGAATTCATCGCCTTCCGCTATTTCAATGCCGCCGGCGCCAGCGAGAAATTCGGCGAACATCACCGCATCGAGACTCACCTGATCCCGAACGTGCTCTTCGTGGCCCTGGGCAAGAAAACGCAATGTGAAATTTATGGCACGGATTACCCGACGCCCGACGGCACCTGCATTCGCGATTACATCCACATTCGGGACCTGGCGCAGGCGCACATGCTCGGTTTGCAACCCGGCAAGACCGGATTTTACAACCTGGGCAACGGCGACGGTTATTCGGTGAAACAGGTGATTCAGATGTGCGAGAAGGTGACCGGAAAAAAAATTCCCGCCGTGGAAAAGCCTCGCCGTCCCGGCGACCCGCCCCGACTGGTGGCTTCAGCGGACAAAGCCATGCGCGAACTGGGCTGGAAACCCAAATTCCCGAAACTGGAGGACATCGTGGCCACCGCCTGGGCCTGGCATCAGAAACATCCGGATGGGTATCCGGATTAATACCTTCTCCGCATCCGATGGGGAGAAGGTGGCAAAGCCGGATGAGGTGTGCATTTCTTCTATCCGCAGATTACGCAGATTACGCAGATTACGCTGATTCCAAATCAGAGCCCCATAGGGGCGGCCGACAGCGGCCCGCGGTTTATTTTGCGGCCATTGGCCGGGCCACCGCTCGGACTGCGGCCCGAGGGGCAGGCGATAATACCTTGAAGGGTAGTTGGCTCCCCCCCTGTCGATGTAATTGGTGGAGACGATGCCGCCGTTGTTGGCGGCGACGATCGGCGGGCCAAAGTCGGTAAAAACATTGATGCCTCCCAGGCCATAGGCCATCTGCAGGATGTTCGTCCAGCCGGCCGGCGAGATCCAGGCAACGGAGATGTTCTGGCCCTGGCGCGTGGCGAGCCGTTGGTCCCGTCGTTGGCCGAGAAATAGAGTGCGTTGTTATGGACCGTCAGGCCTCCCGGCCCGGCGCTGCCCGGTGACAAATTGATATCCGCCAACTGGTGGAGGTATTCCGCGGCCGGTTGTGCCGACCAATGGAAAAGCATGGTCCGGAGAGGAAAACAGCCAGAACCCGGCTGCCGGGACCGACAGGGGAAAACCCAATGCGGTCCTCTTCCAGGAGCGGGACCAGAATCCGAACAATTTCATGTTTCCTTTCTGATTGGTCCGAACCTCTTTGGATCCAGCACCGGGAAATTCCTCTTCGTCCCGGGCCCGACTTTCCGCCACCGGCACTTCTCCGGCCTAAACCGGTTCGGGATTATGACCGTAATTGAAACAGGAAACGAAAGGGAGATGCAAGACGACAGGCGCGGTTATGACGGCAAATCCCGGCCGGTCGTGGTCACCGTGAGCTTGCCGTGTTTCACCCCTTTGGCCGTGGTCAATTCATCGGCAATCCGGCGGATCACTCCAGCCTTGCCGCGCACGAGCAACACTTCCAGGCAATTGTGGTGGTCCAGATGCACGTGCACGGTGGAAAGAATCACGTCATGATGGTCGTGCTGAATGTCCGTGAGCGTCGCCTGAAGGTGCGGCTTGTGGTGATCGTAGACCAGCGTGATGGTGCCGGCAATGTCTTCGCTGCTGGATTTCTGGCGGTGTTCGACCAGCTGGTTGCGGATCATGTCGGCGATGGCCAGCGACCGGTTGTCGTAGCCTTTCTCGCCCGCCATTTCATCCAGTTGCCGCCGCAGCGACGGCGGCAGGGACACGCTGAACCGGCTGACGGTTTCCTTGCTCATGCCGCGACGGTAACAAATTAATCCACCCCGTCAATGGGGAGGCGCGCCAAGTTTAGTGTTACGAATAACAAGATTCGTATGAAGATTTCGCTTGCGTAAAAAACGGCCCGGGTGAAGAGTCTGTCAAGCTTGGCGGGCGGGTTTGAAAACGGCGAAATCGGGGGATGTTTTCACCGCGTTTGATCCTGCTGCCAGATCATTTTTATGCCCGCAACGATTTCGCCGGTTGACGCCGCCCTGACCTCTGCTTCGCCGGGGCCGGGCACGCTGAAGGGCCGGATTGTTCTGTTGTACGCGTTGCTGATTGGCTTCAATGCCGGGGCATGGCTCTGGGCGCTGGTTGCTTTTCATCACCATCCGGTTTTGCTGGGCACGGCGTTTTTGGCCTACGCCTTCGGGTTGCGGCACGCCGTGGATGCCGATCATATTGCTTCGATCGACAATGTGACCCGAAAGTTGATGCAGCAGGGGAAGCGGCCGGTTTCCGTCGGTTTCTTTTTTTCCCTCGGTCATTCCACCGTCGTGTTCGGCCTGTCGGTGGTCATCGTCCTGACCTCCGTGGCGATCAAGGAACATTTCGGCTCATTCGAGGCCATTGGCGGGTTGATTGGAACGTCCGTTTCCGCGTTTTTCCTCCTCGCCATCGCCGCGGCCAATATGCTGGTGCTGGCTTCGGTTTACCGCACGTTTCGGCACGTAAAGCGGGGCGGGCAGTTTGTGGATGAGGACCTTGACCTGATTCTTTCCCAGCGCGGATTTTTCGGGCGCCTCTTCCGGAATTTTTTTCGCTTGATTGAGCATGGCTGGCAGATGTATCCGATCGGTTTTCTGTTCGGCCTGGGTTTTGACACGGCGACGGAAGTGGGCATCCTCGGCATTTCGGCGACCGAAGCCACCCGGGGGCTTTCCGTGTGGTCCATCCTTGTCTTTCCGACCCTGTTTACCGCCGGCATGGCGCTGATTGACTCGACCGACAGCATCCTGATGCTCGGGGCGTATGGCTGGGCGTTCGTCAAACCGATACGGAAACTCTACTATAACCTGACCATCACCTTCGTTTCCGTTCTGGTGGCTCTATTGATTGGCGGGATTGAAGTGCTGGGCCTGATCGGCGATCACTTTAAAATCCAGGGCGCGGTCTGGGACCTGATCGGGTACCTGAACAGTAATTTCGGCCTGGTCGGCGTTGTGATCATTGGCGTCTTCGTCGTGAGCTGGATCGTTTCGTTTCTCATCTATCGCATCAATCGCTACGATGAGATTGAAGTGAACACGGATCCGGTTAATTGAAGTCCCGCGCATTTTCGGCCGGATTGAATCTTAGCCGCCGGACCCGGTAGACCTGAATTTATTTTTAGCTTTCCAATCCCCGGGCGGCCGTTTTACCTTGCCGGTGCTCCGCGGGAAAAGGGTTCAGTGCCGGAAGCTTTGGCCATGAAAACGATATTTCTCATTGAGGACGACGCGGTGGTGGTGCAGGTCTATCGCGCCAAGTTTTTGCGCGAGGGATTTGCGGTCGAAGTGGCGGGGGACGGACTGGTTGCCTTGAAAATGCTGGCCACCCTGCGGCCGGACATTGTGATTCTGGATCTGATGATGCCCAAGCTCAATGGCGTCGATGTGCTCAAGTATATCCGTTCCACTCCCGATTTGAAAAAAACTCCCGTCATCATCCTCTCCAACGCCCACATGACGACGCTGGCGCAGGAGGCGGCGGCGATCGGCGCCGAAAAGGCGATTTTAAAATCCAGTTGCACCCCCAATCAATTGCTCGGCGTCATCCACGGCCTGCTCACCGGGACCGGCGCCGGAGACGATCCGTCCCAGCGGCTGGCGGTCCCGACTCCGCCGCCTGATCCTAAATCCTGACTCCGGAAATCGTCTTGCCAAATCCCTTCTCTGGCAGGCATTATCCGACATGGCAGCGACGCGACAGTCCGGTTTCGACGATCCGTTCTACCAGCCGGCGGATCAGTTTTTCCCTGCAAACAACAAACTGGGGTTGACCTTCGACGATATCACGCTGGCGACGCTCTATTCGGAAATTCTCCCGCGCGATACTCAGCTCGACACCCAGCTGGCGGAGGGCCTGCACCTCAACATCCCGATCATTTCGTCGGATATGGACACGGTGACCGAATCGCGCATGGCCATTGCCATGGCGGCCAACGGCGGTCTGGGCATCATTCATTACAACATGCCCGAACGCCAGCAATTGTCCGAGGTGAGCCGGGTCAAAAATCATGTCCACGGCCTCATCCAGGAACCCATCACCGTCGCGCCGGAACAGTACATCGGTGACGTCCTGAAAATGATCGAGGAACGCAAATTTGCGTTCGGCACCTTTCCGGTCGTGGACGGCCAGGGCAAACTCGTCGGCCTGCTGTCGGGGCACGTGGTCAAGCCGCGGTATGCCCGACGCAAGGTGGCCGACGCCCTGACGCCGCGCCCCCAGGTGCATACCATCGGCCGGAAGGAACTGGGCAAGGATCCCATCGCCCGCGCCGACAAATTTTTCAACGAACACCTGGGCATCCACAAGTTGCTGGTGGTGGATGAAAAGGATCATTTGCGCGGGCTGTTCACGATGAGCGACATTGAGCGCATCGCCCAGGAACGCAACGCGCAGTTCAAGCCCGCCCGCGACGCGCATTTTCATCTCCTCTGCGGCGCGGCGGTCTCGGCCACCCGCAACGCCTTCGGCGAGCTCGATCGCACGCGGATCCTGAGTCACGTCGGCGCGCTGGTTGAACGCGGCGTGGACGTGGTGGCGGTTTCCACCGCCCATGGTCACAGCAAGGGAGTGGGCGATACGGTGAAAGTCCTCCGCGAGGCGTTTCCCAAACTGCCCATCATTGCCGGCAACGTGACGAGCGCCGCCGGGGTGGAATACCTGGCCGATTGTGGCGCGAACGCCGTCAAAGTTGGCCAGGGCCCGGGTTCCATCTGCACCACGCGCATCGTCGCCGGCGTCGGAATTCCGCAGATGACGGCGCTGTACACGACGTCGCGCGCAGCGGCCCGGAAAAAAGTGGCGATTCTCGCCGACGGCGGCATCACGAAATCCGGTGACATTGTGAAAGGGCTGACTCTGGCTCACGCGGTCATTTGCGGCGGGATTTTTGCCGGCTGCAATGAGGCGCCCGGGGAGGTCATCGAGATCGGAGGCAAATTTTACAAGCAATATCGCGGCATGGGCAGTCTGGCGGCGATGAAAGCCGGTTCGGCGGCGCGTTACGGGCAGCCGGTGAATCCCACGCAAAAGGTCGCCGCCGAAGGCATTGAAGCGCTCAAGGAGGCGTGCGGCTCGGTGGATCGCGTGCTCGCCCAGCTCATCGGCGGCATCCAGTCCGGCATGGGTTATCTCGGCGCGGCGAACCTGGCACAACTCCGGGAAAAAGCCCGCTATATCCGGGTCAGCCCGGCCGGCATGCGCGAAGCCGCCCCGCACGACGTGGTGGAATTGAAGACGGCAAGCTAGAACTGGATTTGTGGATTATTGGATAAATGGATTGATGATTCCATTCATTCGCAATCATCCAACGATACATCCATCCATTAATCCGTTAAAAAGCGATGGGCTCGTTCATTTTGCCACACTGCACACACCGCGAACGGTCCACGTCCGCATCGTCCGTGTAAACCAGACCACAATTCCGGCAGCGAAAGATGCGATCTTCGGTATGCGTCGGCCCGAATCGCCGCCGGCGCAGCTCGGAATAGATCCCGAGACAACACAGCGCCCCGAGGGACACCGCCACGTAAATGACGATCAGCGCCGGAGCACTCATAACCGGCGGTTTTCCGCCGGGGGGGTTGAATGGTCAATTGCCGGGTTCATTCGGGTTGGTCACCGGCACGGTATGCCAGTTGAAAATCAGCCGGCCCGTCGTCAGGTGCAGCGCCGGTTCAAACCGGATGGTCCGGGTCAGGGCGAGCGCATACTGGTCGGCATTGTCGTAACGACGGGCGCCTTCCAGGGGATCGTCCGGAGGCAACAACACGGCGGACAGGACGTTGCCGGCGGCGTCGACCACCACCTGCACGATGCTCGGGGCAATCACATCCGGATACGGCCAGTTCGTCAGCGTCAGAGAATTGAGCGGCGGCCGGGAGGCGAGACCGCCTTCTCTTCGCAACGTGGACGTTTGCGGCAGGACCGGTTCAATCGGCAAATCGGGTGTGCTGAGTTTGAGCGGCGGTCTCAATTGCAGTTCCAGGCCGGCCAATTGGTTGGTTTGCATGAATTCATCAAACGCCATCCCCGGTGCGTTGCCGGACAATTGCAACCAGCCGTTCGTTGCGATCCAAAGCAACGGCGGCTGGACCAGGATCGGCTTTTGCCGCCGGAGAACCGATGCATAATCCCGCCGGTGCGGCAGCGCAAAGAGCGTCGGATCGTTCAAAGCCAGTTGTTCGTCCGACCCGCCGGCCAGATGAAGCACCGGGGCGGTCACTGCCGTTTGCGGGACGACGGGTCTTCGTTCGCCGAAGGCGTAAAGCAGGGCGACATGCGCGATAAAGATCAGCGCAATCAACATCAGCCACCGGCTGCGGCTCCAGGAGTCTGCGCCGGCATCCGGTCCGGGGGGAATTTCGGGAGCCAGGCGGCCGGTGCCGGGGGGAAGCGATTGGCCGGGGGCGACGTTCATGGTTCGACCGGGGTGGCGACATTGGCGGGCCGCGTGGCCCACAGGAAATTCGTGATGCCGATCTCCGGCTCCTTCGCCAGCATCACCAGGTCCACCAGCTGGTCAAACGTGACGCTCTTGTCGGCATGAATGACCAGGGTCAGCGGCTGGCGGGATTTGTGAACGGCGGCTTTCAAGGCCGATTTTAATTTGTCCCGGGCGATAATCTGGTTTTCGAAATAGAGCCGTCCTCCGGCATCCATGGCGACGCTGACGGTCGGTTGGTCTGTGCCGGGCAGGCCCTCGGCCAGCGGCGGGGAAACCGCCACGCCGGGGGTGTAGATCAGTCCGCCCAGCATCAGGAAAATGACCAGCAGAAACAGGACGGCGGCAAACGGCGCCATATCAAACGGCCCGCGCAACAGGCGGGAGTGGCGCGGAAATTTCATGACGATTTGCCGTTGCCGTTTTCCGTGAGGATATTGACGATTTCAGCGGCGGTGCGTTCCATGTCCAGAACAATCTTGTTGATGCGGCTGACCAGATAATTATAACCGGCGTGGACGGGAATGGCCACGGCGATGCCGGTGGCGGCGCAGATCAACGCTTCCCAGATGCCGGCCGAAAGCGTGTTGATATTGGCGTAGAGCCCGTTCTGCTGCAAAACGGTGAAGATACGGATGAAGCCGATGATGGTGCCCAGCAGGCCGAGCAGCGGGGCGATCTGGGCGATGGTCGCCAGCAGGTTCAGCTTTTCCTCGAGCCGCGGCACTTCGGTAAGGCCGGCTTCCTCGACGGCTTCCCGCACCCGTTCCCGGCCGCGATCGCGATTGAGGATGGCGGTTTTCACGATGCGCGCAATGGGGCCGGGGGTGGCGTCGCAGATGGAAATGGCTTCGACCACGTTCTCGCGTTTGAGCACCGTCCGCACGCCGTTCAGGAATTCCGCCGAATTGATTTGGGCGCGGTGACAATACAGGACGCGCTCGACGAAAGTGGCCAGGGCGATGGCGGCAGCCATCAGAATGAGCCAGATCACCGGGCCGCCATTGATCAGCAATGTTGGCATGAAGTTTTTATAGGCCTTTGAGGGCGAAGTTCAAAGCGCAAAGTTTGGGCAGCGCCGGGGCCGTGTCCGCCTGTGGTGCATTTTGGGTAGGGACGCCGCGCTGCGGCGTCCGGACAGCGCAGCGCGCTGTCCCTGCCATTTTTCGAAACTGAGCCATTGCCGGTATCCCGTCCATCCGACCCGTTTTCGACCACCGCTAAGTTCTGGCTTCCGCCGTTCGGCTCCGGTATCCTGTCTGGCATGGAAAAATCCGACCGGTTCCGAAGGCCCGAAATGCTCTGCGAATGCCCCGGCTCCAAAATCCGGAGTCCCGGCGGGATAAACAATTCACGACATCCGGTGGAAAGGAAGGCTGATTGATTTTATGGCGGTTGCGGATGAAAAAGTTCTCGTATTTCCCCGTTCCCTTTTCGAAGGACTGGGCGTCTTTCAAGGTTTTCGGTCCGATGTGGATCGCTATCTGCCCGTAATCCTCGACAAGAAAAACAACAGTTTCCAGCCCCGGGCCCAGGCGGAAACCAATCCGGCCTTCAAGCAGATTATCCCTTACGTGATCGTCACCGACGGCAAGAGCATCCTGCACTATGTCCGCGGCAAGAAAGCCGGCGAGCAACGCCTGGTGGCCAAGGGATCCATCGGCATCGGCGGCCATATCAACGACGATGATCATTCGCTCTTCGCTGTCGGCTTGCAGGCATTTCAGGAAGCCGTCCGGCGCGAAGTCTGCGAAGAACTGGCCATTCAGGGTCCATTCGATGCCAAACCGGTCGGCCTGATCAATGACGATTCCACCGAGGTTGGCCGGGTCCATTTCGGAGTCGTGCACCTTCTGTTTCGCACGCCGGACCAGGTGAAAAAAAACGAGCAGGTCATCACCCAGGTTGAGTTTGTTCCGATTCCGCAGCTCAAGGCCCGGCGCGAGCAGATGGAAACCTGGTCCCAGCTATGCCTGGACAACCTGGACGCCCTGTTGAAATGAACGGCCGTTGCCAACCTTCCTCCGGCGCCACAGCTGCATGAGCCTGATCTTCAAAGATTCGGGCCATCAGCCGGTGGATCCGGCGGCGGCGCGCAAACGGGCGACGCTGATGTCCCTGCCGTTTGCGGCCATGGGACTGATCGCGCTCATTCTGCTGCTGCACGACGGATTGCTGGGCGGCGTCGACCGGCCCAAGTTGTTCAAACTGGTGAGCGTCATCGCCGCCAGCATCGGGTTCATCGCGCTTATCTTCGGTGTCACCGCCAAAAAAGGGTTGTTCGGCGGGACGCCGCCGTCTGCCGCGGGCCTTGAAAAGCCATGGTTGCAACGCGCCGATTGGGCGACCGGACGCATCCCGTCCTCCGGCTTTCCCCACGCTAAATCCTACCTGTTCATGGGCATCGCCCTGTGCGTCCTCGGCGGATTGATTGCCGTTCTCGTCGTCCCCAAAGCGTTGAAGAGCGGGAATGACAGCGCCCTGGTTGCGCTGGTTTTTCCGGTGATCGGAATTGCATTTTTAACGGGCGCCGTCCGCAAAATTCTGGCCAACCGTCGCTTCGGCGCCTGCGTTTTTGAAATGGCCCGGACACCGGCCCAGGCCGGCGGCGTGCTCGAAGGCGTCCTCCGGACCGGTGTGCCGCTGAATTGGCAGGGTCCCTTGCATCTGATTCTGTTGTGCATCCGCAAAACGACGTCCGGCGCGGGACAAAATCGCCGCACCGACGAAAAAATCCTCTGGCAGGACGAAGCTGTTTTCAAATCACCGGCGGACCTGCCCGGGTCCACCCCCGGTGGAGGCGTTCCCGTCCGTTTCGAACTGCCGCCCGGCCAGCCGGAATGTTCCAAGCACGGCAGCGAAGTTGTCGAATGGCGGCTGGAAATGAAAATGCCCGGTGCCAATTTCCACATGACGTTCGAAGTGCCGGTTTTTAACGTTGCCGATACTCCTCCAAACGGCAGTTGAAATTATAATGGTGGCCCGCCCACCGGATGCGACACTGGATCGATCATCGCAAGCCATGAGCGACCTGCAAATTGATTTTGGGAATTCCGGTTCCTCCGGCAAATCCGGCGGAATCGGCGCGACGATTTTCCTGATTGTATTCGCCACGCCGTTCGCCGGATTTGGCCTGCTGGCGCTCGTTCAAGGCGTCAGAAAATGGGCCGCCGGCGACATCAAAAACGGCCCGGTGCTCTGCCTGTTTGGACTGGTCTTTTCCCTGGTCGGCTTCGGGCTGATGGCGGGGGCTGTCTGGGGACGCAAAAAACTGAAACAAAAAGCCGAGCTGGAGGCGCGTTTCGCCGACCGGCCGTGGATGGTGCGCCAGGATTGGGCGGACGGAAAAATAAAATCGTCCACCATGAACCAGCCCAAGATATTTTTGCTCATGGGCCTGGCGTTCACCGGCATGGGCGGTGTTGCCACGTATTTCGGTTTGCCGGAGGTGTGGCAAAAACACAATTACGCCGCGTTGCTGGTTTTGCTCTTTCCGCTGGTCGGGATCGTAATGCTGCTCGCTTTCATCAATGCGTGGCGGTCGCAACGGCGGTTCGGCGAATGTTTTTTCGAGCCGGCGCAAATCCCCGTTCCGCTCGGCGGGGTGCTCGAAGGCCAGATTCAAACCGGCAAACCGCTCAAACTGGATCATGAATTGAATCTGAAATTTTCCTGCATCCGCCGCGTCGTCACCGGTTCGGGCAAAAGCCGCAGCGTCAACGAATACGCCTTGTGGCAAAGCGAGAAAATTTACTTGGAACAGGCGGGCCTGATCGAAGCCGAACCCGGCCACACCGGGATCCCGGTTCACTTCAAACTGCCGGCCGACCAGCCGGAATGTTATTCGCGCGGCGACGAATCCGTTTTCTGGCGGCTTGAAGCCAAATCGAAAATGCGCGGGCCGGGTTTTCACGCCATCTTCGATCTGCCCGTCTTCAAAGTTGCCGGCGCGGCAACCGCAGACGAAGCCGGCGCCGACAACGACCCCACCGCTGCGCTGGAAGCGCCAATCGAAGAAATCCGGCGCGAGGAACATTCCCGGATCCAGGTCACCGATGGTCCGAACGGCCGGGAATTTTATTTTCCGCCCGCGCGCAACGTCGGCGCGGCGCTGTTCACGACTCTGGCCATGCTCTTTTTCAACGGCGTCGCCGTGGGCACGCACTATTTACACGCGCCGGTCATCTTTCCAATTGTATTCGGCCTGGTCGGCGTTCTCATGATTCTCGGCACATTCAGCATGTGGTTTAAATCCAGCCGCGTGACGATTGATTCCACTGCCGTGCGCGTGATCAATCACTGGCTGATTTTCAGCCGCACGCGCCAGTTTCCCACGGGCGACATTGAGCGATTTGCGTCCCGGCAGGGGATGCAAATGGGCTCGCAGGTTTTCGCCGACATCCGGCTCATCCCGCGCGGCAGCGACGAGAAATTCGCGGCGAGCCCGGAAAATTCGCCGGATCCCAAAAACGTAAACCAGCTGATGATGGCGCGGTTTCGTGCGGCCGCCGGCCCATCGGGCGTCACCGTCGCCAGCAACATTGCCAGCGTCGCAGAAGCCGACTGGCTGGTGGCGGAGATGAACCAGGCGCTTCGCCAGACGCATCCGGCCGCCGGATCTTCACCAGGCGAAATAATGGGTGCGCCCGGAGCCGGTACCGGCGCGCTGAAACCGGCATTGGCCGTTCTGGTCGGCATTGTGCTGGCGGGCGGCCTCGGCTATTGGTTTTGGCAACAGGCGCATTCCGTCCCGCCGGCATCGCCGCCGGTGGAATCGCCGAAATCCGTTGAAACTCCGGCGGCCGCCTCACCGGAACCGGCTCAACCGCAACCGGCGGTGCTCGATGTGGCGTTCAGCTCGTTTGGTTCGAATAACGAATCCGGAGCTGACGGCTGGCTGGTGGATACGAATGGGCACGCTGACTGGTTTGTGTCCAAAGCTTCCGGCCGTTTGCGGGCGATTGAATTGAAAATCGAACCGGCCGGCGGGTCGGCGGAAAAATTGGTCGTGTCCATTTGGTCGGACCGGGGCGGAGTTCCGGGTCGCGCCCTGGAAACGTTTTCCGTCGGCCGACGGGCCAGTCCCAACCCGCTCGGCCGGCTGGTGTTCAATTCCCGCCGGCAACCGGCGTTGACCGCCGGTGCGAAATACTGGATCTACGCCAAAACCCAGGGAACGTGGGATTGGCACTTCAACGGTCAAAACCTCATGCAGGACGCGATGCAGTCACCGCAGCCGCGAAAGTGGGTTGGCACCGGATACACCAATGTTTGCGCCTTCAGCATTGTCACGGAGAGAAACCCATCCTCACCGCCAACCCCATGACGAATTCGAAGTCGAATGGATGCCGAACGAGATGAACCGGATATCAGGACGTTGAATATGGCGGCCGAAAATCCAGGCGAATCGCAATTCAATGTCGTTGACCTTCCGGACGGGACAAAAGAATTCGTGCTGCCCGCGCTCCGGAATTTTCAGGAGAAAATTTCCTTTTCCCTGGTCTGGCTGGTCATCGCCGGCTTCACCGCCGCATTAGGATTTGCGGCCTCGAAATTGGCCGTGCCGCCGGGCTGGATTGGCTACTTTTTTGGTTTCATCACGAACCATTTTTATTATGCATTCGGATTCCTTGGACTTATCCAGTTGCTGTTGACCCTGGTCTGCCTGGACCTGTGGCTTCGTTCCAGCCGGATTTACGTGCGACCGGGCGAAATGCGTGTGATCACGCACTGGTTGTTTGTAAAAAAGATCCGGATTATCTCCGTATCGAAAATCATGGAAATCCGCCTGGAGAACAATGCGAGCACGGGCGGAATACTTTATTTTGACGTCGTCGTGGTGACGGTTCCCGAAAAGCCGGGACTCCGGATTGATACCGACCCCGAGACCGGCGGAAAGCGGGTTGTTGCGGCCGCGAACATTCAAGGCAAAGACGAAGCCGAACGGCTTCGGTTGGAAATCAATCGGTCTCTTGGCACCCTATCATGAAACTTTCCGGCGGGGAATTCACAGCGAATTAGCGTCAACCATCGGCCGTTGTGGAAAAATCAGCGCCGGCAACTCGGTAAAAAATTCTCGGCAATTCCACCCGTTCGGCTACGCTCGCGACAATCGGTGAGCGCCCAACTCAAAGTCCGGAACTCAAAAGTTAAAATTTCCGTCCCGCCGCGCCTGCGCCGGGAAGTCGAACGCGTCCTGATTGCCGAGGACCGGATTGCCGCGCGAATCCGCGAACTGGCCCGCGATATTGAGCGCGATTTCCACGGACGCGAACTGGTCATCGTTTCCCTCCTCAATGGCACGGTGCTGTTCCTGGCCGATTTGATCCGGCACCTGGACCTGCCGCTGCGTCTGGATTTCCTCGGCGTGTCCAGCTACGGTTCCGGCACCGCGCCGGGCGAGCTTGTTTTTACCAGCGACCTGCGGCTCGACCTGCGCGGCCGCGACGTGCTGCTGGTGGATGACATCCTGGACACCGGCCGGACCTTGAGCCGGGTGCTGCCCAAACTCCGCGCGCTCAAGCCGCGCCGGATCCGGATTTGCGTGCTGCTCGACAAACCCGCGCGCCGGGTCGAAAAAATAAAGGCTGACTACGTTGGTTTTGTCATTCCGGATTATTTTGTGGTCGGCTACGGCCTCGATTTTGCCGAACGTTACCGGAACCTGCCTTTCGTCGGCGTGTTGTATCCGCAAATTTACAGAAAGGCTGGCTCCGGCAGCTGAATCCGAAGATGCATCCTGACGTCATTTTCAGCTTTATTCCGGCTCCTGATTTCTGAATGCTGGATTCCGTCAAATGGCATTGTTGAACGACCATTATCTGAAGCTGAAGGCCGGGTATCTGTTTCCCGAAATCGGTCGGCGGGTGAAGGCTTTTTGCGAGGCCAATCCCGTCGCCGCCAAACGTCTGATCCGTTGCGGCATCGGCGACGTGACAGAGCCTTTGCCGCCCGCCGTCATCGCCGCGATGCACCGGGCGGTGGATGAAATGGCCGTGCGTGAGACGTTCAAGGGCTACGGGCCGGAACAGGGTTACGAATGGCTGCGCGCCGCCATTGCCAAAAACGATTTCCGCGACCGCGGCTGCGACATTGCCGACGACGAGATTTTTGTCAGCGACGGCACCAAGTGCGATACCGGCAACATCCTCGATATCCTCGGCGCGAAAAATAAAATCGCCGTCAGCGATCCGGTCTATCCGGTTTACGTGGATACAAACGTGATGGCGGGCCACACCGGCGAAGCCAACGCCGAGGGCGCTTATGCGAAACTCGTTTATTTGCCTTGCCGGCCGTCGAACGGATTTATTCCCGAACCGCCCAAACGGCACGTGGACGTCATTTATCTCTGCTCGCCGAACAATCCGACCGGTGCGGCGGCCAATCGTTCCCAGCTCGAGGCCTGGGTCAAATACGCGCTGGAACACCAGGCGGTAATTCTCTTCGACGCGGCTTACGAGGCGTACATCACCGACCCGGCGCTGCCGCATTCGATTTACGAAATCCCCGGCGCGCGCGAGTGCGCCATCGAATTCCGCAGTTGCTCGAAGAACGGCGGGTTCACCGGTGTCCGTTGCGCGTTCACCGTGGTGCCGAAAACCGTACTGCTGGCCACCCGGACCGGCGAACTGCATCCGTTGCACCCGCTCTGGAACCGGCGCATGACGACCAAATTCAACGGCGTGAGTTACATCGTCCAGCGCGCTGCCGAGGCATTGTATTCGCCGGAAGGCAAGGCGCAGGTGCGGGCGCTCATCGAACATTATCTGGGCAACGCGAAAGTGTTGCGCGAAGGCGCCAAAGCGGCCCGGCTGAAAGTTTTCGGCGGGGTGAACGCGCCGTATATCTGGGTGAAGGCGCCCAAAGGCGTCACCAGCTGGCAGGCGTTTGACCGCATCCTGAATGAAGCCAACGTGGTGATCACGCCCGGCAGCGGTTTCGGTTCCAAGGGTGAAGGCTACTTCCGGATCAGCGCCTTCAACAGCCGCGCCAACGCCGAGGAAGTCGCCCGCCGATTACCGGAGCTGAAGTGGTAATCGCCAGCCAACAACCCGCCTTATTTTGCTGTTGCATCGACTTCGCCCGCTTGTAGGCTGACATCCAGCACGGATAAGAAACGAGAGGCCTGATGAGCGAATTCAGATTCCTTTGCCCGGAGTGCGGCCAGAAACTTTTGGGTGACGCGGGTTACAGCGGTAACCGGATCACCTGTCCCACCTGCCAAAAAGTCATAACGATTCCCGCCGCCGCTTCGGCGGCTCCGGCGCCGGTGACGAAACCTGCCCTTATTGGTGTTGCGGCCGGCGGGGCGCCGCCCGCGCCCGCGCCAGTCCCCCAAACGGCAGCGCGACCCGCATCACCGTCAGCCGCCGCCGCCCCTGGCCAAAAACAAAATCCCGGACGCCTTTCCGCGCTGGCGGTGGCGTCCCTGGTTTGTTCGGTGTTCGTGCCGCTCGGTTCGGTTCCGGGAATCATTTGCGGGCACCTGGCCAAAGCGCGGATGCGTCGCAATATTTTTTTGGAAGGAGAGAAAATGGCCGACGCCGGGTTGCTCATCAGTTACTGCGTGCTGCTGGCCATGCTGGCGGTGGCCGGGATTTTCCTGGGGGAGCACTGGCGGTCCCGCCCGGTGAAGGTAATGCGCGAGTCGCCGGAAGCCATCGCGGCCTTGCAGCCGTGGGTGGTGGATGAAGTGATCATGGGCGAAAACGAGGACGACCATGATGTGGACGGACAGATGCATTCCACGACGGCAAACCGGGGGAAACCCTACCACAGCGCGGTCCGCGGCGGATCGTTCAGTTACACGATGAAAGTCCTGCCGAACCAGACGATGACGTTGAACTGCCGTTTTTCGGGCGGCGAAACCAGGGGCCACGTGTTTGACATTGCGGTGGACGGTCAGATCATTGCGACCCAGAACCTTACCGCCATCGCCCCCGGACATTTTGTTGACCTGGAATACAAAATCCCGGCGGATCTGACCCGCGGGAAAACCGAGGTGAAGGTGGAATTTCAGGCACACTCGGGCATGACGGCGGGCGGGCTCTACGGTTGCCAGATGTTGAGACGGTAAAACGGAAGGCGGGTTCGATCATGAAAACATTTCAGAAATGCTCATGGTGGCTGGCGTTGATCGTGACGTTTCAATTACATGCCGCGACGAATGACGCCGCCATTTTCTCCGGCACGGTAGTGGACGCGCAGGGCAATCCCGTGGCGGGTGCCATTGTTAATTTATATCAATACCCGCCGCACCTGGGTTTTGGGCAGTTCGATATGGAAGGAAAGCAACAGGTTACGGCCGATGGCCAGGGTGCGTTTGAATTTCTGATATCTAACGGGATGGGGCTGGTGGTGGCAACCAAAGCCGGGTTTGCACCGGTTTGGCAGACGTGGCGGGCCGCTCCGCCCGAGCCCCAAAAAATCGTACTTAACACACCCTCCGCGCTCGCCGGGGTGGTGGTGGATGACACCGGCCAACCGGTTGCGGATGCGGAAGTTTGGGTGGCGGCCGGGTTAACCCGGGCCACGACCGATAGCGGCCAGCCAAACTTTGTGTCTGGCAAAATCGCCCGCGAACTTTTTTCGGCGCAGACTTCCGCCGAGGGAAAATTTCGCATCGAAAACTTTCCTCCCGATGCGCAAGCCGTACTTTCGGCAACCAAACCCGGCAAAGCCCTGCGTCAATCCGCCAGCCCGTTCCAATTTTTTGAATTGCCTATCCACGCCGGACAGGAAGACATCACCCTCATCCTTGACCCTGCCGGAAGTGTCGTTGGAAAAATAGTTGCGCGCGGGACCGGCGAGCCGCTCGCCAACGCGGTGGTCGGCCTTCAACCGGCGGAGGCGGGGATGGGATATTTCATGTTGAACCCGGGAACCATCAGGTCCGCGGCGGATGGATCATTTCAGATTCCTGACGTTCCCGCCGGTTCCTACCAGATTCAGGCAGTTTTTACCAATGAACCCATCGCCGATTGGGTTGCGGACCGGGTTCCGATCACCGTTGCCGCCGGTGAAACCGTTCGCGGGGTGCAGATCGAAGCTTATAAAGGCGCCGTCGTGGAAGTGACCGTCCGCGGAAAAGACAATCACGAGCCGCTCGCGAACGCGAGCGTGTCGGTGGCGAACGAGGACTACAATCGCAGCGGTTCAACCGGGACGAACGGGGTGGTTTACTTTCGATTGCCGCCGGGTCAATTCAGCGTGTTTGCGAATAAAGCAGGTTGGTCTCAGGTGCAAGCGCAGACCGCCGTGACCGAGGGACAAACGACCCGCGTCACGCTTGAACCGGGTACGCCGTTCAAAGTCACTGGCGTCGTGCGCGACGCTTCGGGCGCGCCGGTCGCCGGCGCGGGTATCGGGGTGTTTCCCGATTTTCAGGGCAACAACATCGGCGCGAAAACCGACGCAAACGGACATTACGAGCTCAACTGGCAGAAACCGGCGTGGGCCGGAATGTCAAACCAAAGATTTTATCTGATCGCGCGTCATTCGGAGCGAAAGCTGGCGGCCATGCAGGAAATGGAAGAGACGATGACCAACCTGGATATAACTTTGAAACCGGCGATGAGCGTGTCCGGTCGCGTGCAGGATGCCCGGGGCCGGGCAGTCACCAACGTCACGGCTCGTATTGCGCTTCATCTGGAAAACTTCAGTTTTTCCATCAGCCGCCTGCCCGTTTATCCGGATGAACAGGGCCGCATCCAGGCGGAAGCATTGCCGATGGGAGAGCGTTACGGCTGGCAGGTTTCCGCCCCTGGTTATGGCAACGCCCGGCAGGAAATGGACGCAGCCGACCCGAAGGCGGACCACTATAATTTTCCTCCCCTCACCGTCAAGCTTGCCGACCGCAAGCTGGCGGGCCGTGTGTTGGGCACAAACGGCGCACCCGTCGCCGGTGTTCAAATCTGGCTGCGAGGCGAGGACCAGCCCAACAACAACGCGACCACCGATGCCGACGGGCGGTTTGTGTTTGATGCGGTCTGTGCCGGCCCGGTAACGGTGTCCGCCAACCTGAAAGGCGCTTACGCTTCAGCGGATGCAATGGGCGGCGATACGAACGTGGTCCTCCGTTTCAATGGCCGAGACCGCATTGTTTATCGGGAGGCACCCCAAACCTTGACCGGCGCCGTTTACGATTCTTCCGGCAAACCCGCCGTTGGTGCGCACGTCGTCGTGACGCCGAATTGGGGGCCGGTGGATGCCGCCAGGACCGGTGCGGACGGCGAGTACTCCGTCCAATGGGAGTCGCAACCGGGAATGCGCGGTATGAAATATTTCGTCATCGCGCGCGATATCGAACGGAATCTGGCCGCGATTGAAGCCATTGGCACCAATCAGACCCGCGTGATCCTGCGGCTGGAGCCGGCGCTTGCCATTTCCGGAACCGTCCAGGACGCGCAGGGCACCCCGCTGACTCGCGTGAACGTCAATTTAAACATAATGGCCGGAAACATGGGCGGTCTGGTGGAATACGAGCCAATCAAAGTGAATCCCGACGGAACGTTCACCATTCCGGCGCTGCCGATGGAGCAGCAATACCACGTGTTTGTTTCTGCAAACGGTTATGGTTCCGCGCACAAAAGTGTCGGGAAAACTCAAAGCCGGACCAACCGCATTCAGTTATCGCCCTTCAAACTGAAGACGGCCGACCGCGAACTGGCCGGCCGGGTATTGGGCGCCGATAAGAAACCGTTGGCCGGCGTGCAGGTCAATATCAACGGCAACGGCCAGCCGAATGGCAACATGCGCACGGACGAAACCGGGCATTTCAAGTTCAAGGTCTGCGACGGGCCAATAGAAATTTACGCCTATTCGCCTTCGGGGACGGGACGAAACAATTCCGGCAGCGCCCAGGCGCGGGGTGGAGACCTGAATGTAATTGTGACCATGGGCGTGCAGCCACGGCAACGCCAGGCAGTTGCGAGAGAAACGCCGCTCAAGCCTCAGCCATGGACATTGAGCGCGCTCATGGGCTGGCCGGCCAATCACAAAACCGGCATGATCCTTCTGCTCTCCCTGCAAGCCGCGGTGCTTGTGGGAACCGGCGCCGCCATTTTTTGGTTCACGTGCCGGCGTCGGCAACGCGAAAGCTGATGAAAAGGCAGGGACAGCGCGCTGCGCCGTCCGGATGCTGCCGCGCGGCGTCCCTGCCCCAATGAGTCATTACCAGCAGAACCCGGAGCCTGACTTCCTGAGCCGGTCGTTGTACTTTGCAAACATCGTTATCCGGTTAACATTGGGATTGGTTGTCGCCCGGCTGCTGACGGAGCTCCGGCTGAGCTGGCTCAATTGCCAGCACGCGCGCGCGCATGCCGGCGAAATACCGCCTGCCTTCCGGGATATCATCGACGAAGCCACCCACCGGAAATCGGTCGCCTACACGCTGGCCAAAGCGCGGTTCGGGAATATCGAGGACGTCTTCAGCGCCGGTATTCTGGTTGTCGTGCTGTTCAGCGGCGTGTTGCCCTGGGCTTTTCATTTGTTTTCCAGCAACTGGGGCCAATCCGCGTGGTCGATGGCGGCGTTTTTGTTTGTCACTGGAATGGTTGTTTCGCTGCCGGGCTGGCCGTTCGACTGGTACGACCAGTTCCGGCTCGAACAACAATTCGGGTTCAATACCGCCACACCGAAACTCTGGTGGATCGACCGGTGCAAAGGCCTGCTGCTGGCGCTGGTCCTGGGTTACCCGCTGCTGGTGCTCATTCTGAAAATTGTCCAATGGACCGGGGACAGTTGGTGGATCTGGTCCTGGGCCGTCCTGCTCGGCTTTCAATGGCTGATGGCCTTGCTCGCGCCGGTCGTGATCCTGCCGTGGTTCAATCAATTCACGCCATTGCCGGACGGCGATTTGCGCGATCGGTTGTTTGCGCTGGCGGGCCGGACCGGTTTCCACGCCCGGAGCATCCAGGTGATGGACGGCAGCAAACGGTCGCGGCATTCCAACGCGTTCTTCACCGGATTCGGACGGTTTCGGAAAATCGTGCTGTTCGATACCCTGGTACAACAATTGACCGGACCGGAACTGGAGGCGGTGCTGGCGCATGAGATCGGGCATTTCAAAAAGAGGCACATTGCGAAGCTGCTGGTATTTTCGGCCGCCGGTTCGCTGGCGGGCTTCTACGTTCTGTCCGTCCTGGTCCGGCAGCCATGGTTCTTTCGCGCCTTCGGTTTTGAGCCCGGACCCATCGCGCCGGCGCTGCTGTTGTTCGGGCTCCTGGCCGGGACGATTGCGTTCTGGCTGTCGCCGCTCATTCACGCGTGGTCGCGGCGTTATGAGTATCAGGCCGACCGGTTTGCCGCGCAGGTGATGAACGGGGCCGAGTCGCTGACCGGCGCGTTGCGGAAGTTGAACGAGAAAAATTTGAGCAACCTGACCCCGCACCCGCTTTACAGCGCGTTTTACTATTCCCACCCCACACTGCTGGAACGCGAACGGGCATTAAAAGACGGGTGATGTGGGGCAGGTTGGAAAACCTGCCCCACACCCGATGCGCCCACTGCCGCGGGATTTAACAGCTTGCATTGTCAGTATTCAGAGCTATTATCAGGGCGAGGCCAGTCGTCATGGAAACCCGAAATGGCACACCTCGCAAACGTCACGTCCTGATCGTGGACGACGATATTCAACTCGCCTGGTCCCTCAAAGAATCCCTCGAACACGACGGTTACGAGGCGACGATTGTGCCCGACGGCGCGTTGGCTTTGAAATTTGTCCTGGAGCATCATATCGACGTGGTGGTTTGTGATTTGCAGATGCCGCGGGTGGAAGGCGACCTGTTGTATGCCACCGTTGAACGCTCGAATCCGGCCCTGGCGCGGCGGTTTATTTTCCTAACCGCCGTGGAGGATTATCCGCAGTTCCAGAAATTCATAGATACCATCGAATTGCCGGCGTTGCACAAGCCGGTGACGTTGGACGCCTTGCGGGGTGAAGTGGTGCGTGTGGCGGAACGGGGCTGAAACTTCGGCGGACATCTTGATTTTCGTGGGGCAGACAGTCTGGTCTGCCGGTTTCCCGGGCTTTCCAGCCCGGGAAAAAGTCCCGGTGACGGGAAAGCCTGCCCCACGCATCTGCGGTTGAATTTGTGCATTGAACCGGCGGGCCATTGGCCTAGGCTGGAAGGCATGAGCAAATCCAAAGTGCCGGCCACCGGCGAAGGTTACCTCGGCGAAATCATGGTTCACAAAATTTCCCGCGCCATTGGTGTCGTGGAGAATGTGGTTGAAGCCAAAGCCGGCTGGCCGCCGCAAATTGTCCTGAAACTGAAGGATGGCACGATTAAGAAAGGCCGGCTGAGCGATTTCCGCGAACCCACTCACGTCGAACGGGATCAGGCTTCGGCGGCCTGAGCGCCTCGATTGCCTTCGGGAAGCCGGCGCGGGAAAATTTTTGCCAATTCGGTCCCCATCCGCTTGACAGAAATAAAATATTCTCTAGGTTGAATGCATCGGTCAGCAAACTGTCAAAATTGAAAACTGAACAGTTATGGACATACACCACCCGTTCCTGAGTGAATTCCCCGAGCATCGCGAAACCGTCCGTCACCTCCGTCTGAGCGACAATCAGTTCCGACAGATGTTTGAGGAATATCATCACCTGGACGACAGCATCTGCCGCATTGAGGAAGAAATTGAGTTCGCCACTGACCAGGAGATTGACGAACTCAAGTTCAAGCGCGCCAAACTCAAGGACGCCCTCTATTCGGCGGTCAGCCGTGCGGCTGCGGTAGCACCCTGAGAACTGCAGCGCTTCGCGCCCTGCGCGCCCTGCCGGTCGCTTCAGTGCGATTCGGTCGCGGCCTTTCGTTTCTTTGCCTCCTCAATCACCTTATCCGCCGCGTCATGCGGCATTTCCTCGTAATGACTGAAGTCCTCCGTATGCACACCGCGTCCGCCGGTCAGTGAACGCAGCGTGCTGGAATAATGATACAGTTCCTTGGCCGGCACCTGGGCTTTGATGACCTGGAACCCTCCATCAGCCTCAATACCCTGAATCCGCCCCCGCCGGCTCGACAGATCGCCCATCACTTTGCCCATGCAATCCTCCGGAATCTGGATCTCAATGTTGTTGATCGGTTCCAGCAGGCACGGCTTGGCGGCCGTGAACGCTTCTTTGAAGGCAAAATAACCGGCAATCTGGAAGGCAATGTCCTTGGAATCCACCGGATGCATCTTGCCATCGTAAAAATCAATCTTCACGTCCGTGACGCGGCATCCGGCCAGGATGCCTTCCGTGCAGGCCTGGTTGACGCCTTTCTCGACCGACGGCACAAACACCCGGTCCACGTTCTGGCCGACGAGCGAATTGGTGAACTCGACGCCCGAGTCGCGCGGTTTGGGTTCGATGCGCATCCAGACCTCGGCAAATTGCCCGGCGCCGCCGGTCTGCTTCTTGTGGCGGTATTTTGAATCGCCCCGGCCGCGGATGGTTTCCCGGTAACGCACCCGCGGTTCGCCCAGGTCCACATGAACGTTATGCCGGCGGCGAAGGCGGTCGGCGACAACTTCCAGGTGCAGTTCTCCCTGCGCGGAAATGATCGTCTGGTGCAATTCCGAGTCCACGAGGTACAGGAACGTGGGATCTTCCTCGTGCAGGGCGGCGAGCCCGGAGGCGATTTTGTCCTCTTCGCCCTTGATCTTGGCGACCAGCGACGCGTGGATGTTGGGCTTGGGATAAACGACCTTGGGCAGGCTGACGGCCCGTTTCGAGTGACAGAGCGTGTTGCCGGTGTGGGTGTCCTTGAGTTTCACCACCGCGGCGATGTCGCCGGGGCCCAGCGTATTGACCGCCTCGCGGTTCTGGCCGTTGAGCAGGTACATCTGACCGACGCGCTCGTTTACCTTGCGGTCGCTGTTGAACAGATCCATGCCGGTGGAAACGGACCCCGAATAGACACGGAAAAATGACAACTCGCCGAAATGCGCTTCGGCCATGGTCTTGAAAATGTAAAGCACCGGATCGGGATCCTCCAGGCCCACCTCCACCTCCGCATCATTGCTGTTGGTGGCTTTGACCTTTTTGCGGTCCGCCGGCGACGAGCCGTATTTGGCAATGAAATCCATCAGCCGGCCCACGCCGATATTATTTTCCGCCGAGGTGCAAAAGAGCGGGATGAACAACTCCTTTTGCACCGCTGCATGGATGCCGGCGCGGAATTCCTCCTCCGACAGGCTGCCTTGTTCGAAAAACTTGTTCATCAAACTGTCATCGGATTCGGCGATGTGTTCGATCAACTGCCGGTGCAATTCCTTGACCCGGCCTTCCAGTTCGCCGGTCGCCGGTTCCTCCTGGTACTTGCCGCTGAAATCGGCGGCGTAGGTCACCACTTCGTTGCGCAGGACGTCGAGCGCGCGGTTGAAACCCGGGCCGGGATTCACCGGGACGGCCAGGGGAAAGACGTGCCGGCCGAACCGCTCCTGCACCTGGCGCACCACCGCGTCGAAATCCACGTTCTCCTTGTCCACCGCATTTACGACAATCATTTTCGGGATGCCGTAGCGCGTGGCGTAATCCCAGGCGCGGTCGGTGCCGACCCCGAGGCCGTGTTGCGCATGAATCACCACCAGCGCAAAATCGCCCACCCGCAATGCGCCCAGGCCCTCGCTGATGAAATCCAGGTACCCGGGCGTGTCGATGATGTTGAACTTTTTCCCCGCCCACTCCGTGTGTAACAGCGACGCGGACACGGAAATCTTCCGGTTCTTCTCGCTGACATGATAGTCGGACACCGTGGTGCCGTCGGCGATGCGCCCCATGCGCGAGATGGCACCGCTGCAGGCGAGCATGGCCTCGCTGAGCATGGTTTTGCCCGAGGAAGCATGGCCGACGACGGCGAAGTTTCGGATGTCGGCCGGAGCATAGTTTTTCATAGTGGAATCCCTTTCGTGTTAAAAAACTGCGGGGAGCGGTCCCAAAAGACGCGGACCGTTTGAAGGCCAATGCAACTTGACGGAAGCCCGTTGGCAACCGGCAGCGATGGTTTGCATGACGGTTTTATAACCGACCCGCCACCCGGCTGAAAAGCAAAGTTTGACCCTGACGCAATGAATTTTTCAGGCCGCGCCGGACACCGCGCCGGCTTGCTTCACCCGATTTTGGCAAAGACAGTGTAATAATTGGCTTGCTGTCAGTTCTCGCTTGAATTCAGCCCGCATCGGCAACAGGTTGGGTGATATTGGCCAACAGTTTTTAATTTAACTTTTATGACCGCATCCTCCTCCTCTCGCGTCGCCTGGCTTTCGGGCGGCGATACCCAATGCCCGGTCCTTCCGCCGCTGCCGTCGCGGCTGTTCCGCCTGGTCCTGCTCGGTGCGCCGGGCGTGGGCAAGGGGACCCAGGCCGAACTGCTCTGCGAACGGCTGGGAACCTGCCATCTTTCCACCGGCGATATTTTCCGCGCCGCCAAGAATCCGGGCCAGGCCAAATGCAGCCCGGCTTTGGATGCGGCGCTCGGTTACATGAAACGCGGCGAGCTGGTTCCGGACCAGACCGTGCTGGACCTGGTCCGCGAGCGCACCGGCTGTATCCGTTGCCGGGGCGGTTTCCTGCTCGACGGGTTTCCGCGGACCGTCGCCCAGGCCGAATCCTTTGCCCGGATCCTTGACCAGGAACATCTTCAGCTCGACGGCGTATTAAACTACGACCTGGCCATCGACAAGGTGGTGGCGCGCCTGGGCGGCCGGCGTACTTGTCCGGGTTGCAAAGCCGTTTTCCACGTCACGTCGCGCCCGCCGCGCCAGGAAGGTATCTGCGATCATTGCGGCAAATCACTTCTGCAGCGCGAAGACGACCGGCCGGAAGCCGTCCGGGTACGGATGGAAGTTTACGAAAAAAGCACCCGGCCGCTGACCGAATTTTACCGCAAACGCGGCCTGCTGGTGACCATCGAAGCCGAAGGCACGCCCGAAGAAATTTACCAGCGCACCCTCACGGCGCTGGGTTCCATCGGCAGCGGCAAATCGCGCAAGCGCTTGTCGTCAAGTGCCATCGGACGCTGATTTTCCCCTTTAAAACCGGCCTGATTTTCACTCCGCACATCTTGTTCCGGTTACCGGCAAGGAATGTGGGCATTTTGCCAAGAGTCGTGTAGTGACCCTTTTACCGCGGGTTTAACGTTTGCTTATCAACGTGGAATCAGCCACCAAACATTTGAGTTCGAATGGAACCCGGCACCTGAACGGGAAGGACCGCGCGCCCAGCCCGGAGACGGCTTTCGGCAGCCCGCGCGATTTCCTCAATAACCGCTTCGTGTACGCCGTGCTGTCGGCCCGCGCCCGCGGCCTGTCGCTGGGCGTGAACATGAACCCGGACAAGAACTGCAGCTTCAATTGTCTTTACTGCGAGGTGGATCGCCGGACACCGCCGCGCGAATCGAAGCTGGACGTGGACGCCATGGCCGTGGAGCTGCGCAAGACGCTGGCCTATGTGCTGGCCGGGAAATTGCACGAGCGCCCGTGGTATTCCTCGCTTTCCGATGAACTGCTGACCCTGCGGCATGTGGCCTTGAGCGGCGACGGCGAACCGACCCTCGCGCCGAATTTTGCCGAGGCCGTCGAAGCCATCGTCCACATCCGGGCCCTGGGCGAATTTCCCTTTTTCAAACTGGTGCTGATCACCAATGGCACCGGGCTGGACCTGCCCCAGGTGCAGCAGGGATTGAAACATTTCACCAAGTCGGACGAAATCTGGGCGAAGCTGGACGGCGGCACGCAGACGTTTTTTCATCGCGTGGACCGGACGGATGTCTCGCTGGAGAAGGTGCTGTCCAACATTCTGCTGACCGCCCGGCAACGTCCGGTGATTGTGCAAAGCCTGTTTCCGGCCATCAACGGCGAGGAACCGCTGGCGGCCGAAATTGATGCCTACGCCCAGCGGCTCCGCGAACTGAAGTCCGCCGGCGCCAATATTCCCCTGGTGCAGATTTATTCCGCCACGCGGCCGATGTTCCATGCCGATTGCGGCCATCTGCCGCTGAAGACGCTCTCCCATATCGCCCAGACCGTCCGCCACGTGTCCGGTCTCCGGGCGGAAGTGTTCTAAACCGGCGGACGCCGGTTGGATTTACGATATTCGATTCACGATTTCCGAGCTCACTCCGACTCGCAAAGAGCACAAAGCCCGCAAGGGTTATAACCGCGAAACACACAGAATACGCGAAAGGCATAAAGAATCTTGCCGATTTGGACAGAAGGAAACGAAGGGAACCAAGGGGAAATGCGCTTCGTTATCCTTGTTATGAAACCAGATTCAACCGCCTTCCGTGAGATGGTTCGATTTTCCATGGGTGCCGGAAACACAATTGAAGAAATCAATCGAACTACTGCCTTTCTTAAAAGATCCATTACCGCATTGAGGGAATGAAAGAGCTGCGTTGTGTTCGTAAGGTTGTCTAGGCTGCCTTTCGTGTCGTTGGCATGTTTCGCGGTTTCCGTTTGAAAGCAGGAGGCGCGATGCGTTTTGCGTTTCTTGCGCTTTATTGCGGCAAACAATGCGGCGCGCCTGGCATGACGCTCCCTGTCTTGTTGCGTTCGCCGTGTTCTTTCGCGGCTGGATTTCCCTGTCTTCTCTTGTGGCAAAAAATCCGTGTTGATCCGTGGTTGAAATTCCCGGCGGCCTTCCGCGGTTGCGAAAGCGGCGCGCACTGCGTGACGCGCCTGACCTTTCGTGTGGTTCGTGTTTTTCGCGGTCTCCGGCCAGGTTACGGCGTCGGATAAGTCGAGATGGCGCGCATGTACTGGGCGCGTTCGAAGGCGCTCGGTGCGGGGCAGTTCTTCTGGCTCAAGCTGCCCTTGAGCTGGGCGACGGATTCATACTCGTGTTCCTGCATCCAGGCGACCATGTCGTTCTCGATCACTTTGATATGGTCGATGCCGTGGCGGAGCAGGGTGGAGCAGAGCATGGTCACGTCCGCGCCGGCCATGAGCATTTTCAGCACATCGGGGGCGCGATGAATGCCGCTGGTGGCCGCCAGGCTGGCCTGGAGCCGGCCGTACAGGATGGCGATCCAGCGCAACGGCACGCGCATGGCCATGGGCGTGCTCAGCAGGATATTGGGTTTGACCTCGAGCGTTTCCAGGTCGATGTCCGGCTGGTAAAACCGGTTGAACAGCACCAGGCCGTTCGCGCCGGCGTCGTTCAGCCGCTTGGCCACGTTGGCGAAATTGGTAAAGAACGGACTGAGCTTCACTGCCACGGGAATCGTCACCTCGGATTTCACCGCCTTGAGGATGTTGATATAGGTCAGCTCCAGGTCGCCGGCGGACAGGTTGGTATTGGTGGGGATGTAATAGATGTTCAGTTCGAGCGCGTCGGCGCCGGCCTGCTGGACCAGCCGGGCGAACATCGTCCAGTCCCCGACCGACGTGCCGTTGTTGATGCTCGCGTTGATGCTGGCGATGATCGGGATGCGCACGGCCTTTTTGGCGCCGGCGATGTGTTTAAGATAGTCCTCCGGACCGAGATGATATTCCTCCGGCTCGGGAAAATAGGTCAGCGCTTCGGGCGAGCTGAACGTGCCCTGTTCCAGGTTGCGGTTGAGTTCCAGCCGTTCCTGGCGCAATTGTTCTTCGAACAGGGAATAGAGCACCACGGCGGACGCGCCGGCGTCTTCCATGCGTTTGATGTTGTCGATTTCTTCCGACAACGGCGAGGCTGACGGCACGAGCGGCGTGCGCAGTTTCAAACCGAGATAAGTAGTGGTGAGATCCATAATGCAACTTCTATTTTTTTGTAGCAGCCGAGGTAACGAGGCCCCAATTCGATTGGATTTTTGAACGGAGCCTTCTTACGTCGGCTGCCACCTGATTTTTACGGTTGTTGGTCGGCGGTGGCCGCGGGTTGGGGCGACGCGGGTTTGGCCGCGCCGGCTTTGGTGTCGCGTTCCGCCAGGAATTGATAGAATTTCCAGCGGCGTTCGGCGTCGGCCTGAGCCTGGGCGAACAGTTTCTTCGCGTCTTCCGGCTTGCTCTTCGTGAGCATCTTGAACCGGTTTTCCGACAGCAGATAATCCTGCACCTTGCCTTTGGCCGCCGAACAATCCAGTTGCAGCGGGTTTTCGCCGGCATCCGCGCGGCGCGGGTCGTAGCGGTACAACAACCATTGTCCGGATTCGACCGCCAGTTTTTGCTGGCGCGCGCCCACGCCGGCATCCAGGGCGATGCCGTGGGCGATGCAATGACTGTACGCGATGATCAGCGACGGTCCCGGATAGGATTCGGCTTCGATGAACGCGCGCAGGGTCTGCTCGTCCTTGGCACCCATGGCCACGCTGGCCACGTAAATGTTGCCGTAGGTCATGGCGATGAGGCCGAGGTCTTTCTTGCCCAGCGGCTTGCCGCCGGCGGCAAATTTGGCAACCGCACCGCGCGGCGTGGATTTCGACATCTGCCCGCCGGTGTTGGAATAAACTTCCGTGTCCATGACCAGCACGTTGATGTTGCGTCCGCTGGCCAGTACGTGGTCCAGGCCGCCGTAACCGATGTCGTAGGCCCAGCCGTCGCCGCCAAGAATCCAGACGCTCTTCCGGACCAGTGAATCGGCAATGGGCAGGAGCGCTTTGGCTTCCGCGGAATCGAGTTTGGCCAGCTTCGGTTTCAATGCCGCCACGCGTTCGCGTTGTTCGTAAATTCCCGCTTCGTCGTTTTGAACGGCGTTGACGAGGCCGTTGACCAGGTCGTCGCCCAGCTGCGGCGCGAGTTTCTTCGCCAGTTCAACCGCAAATTCCTTTTGCTTGTCGATCGACACACGGAAGCCGAGGCCGAACTCGGCATTGTCCTCGAACAGGGAATTGCACCAGGTCGGGCCGCGGCCGCACCGGTCGGTGGTATAAGGCGTGGTCGGCAGGTTGCCGCCGTAAATGGACGAACAGCCGGTGGCGTTGGCGATGATCGCGCGGTCGCCGAACAATTGCGTGAGCATCTTGATGTAGGGCGTTTCGCCGCAGCCGGCGCACGCGCCGCTGAATTCGAACAACGGCCGCTGGAGCTGTTGCTGGCGAAGCTGGGTGGTCTTGATCTTGCGCCGGTCCACTTCGGGCAGCGCCAGGAAGAAATCCCAGTTCTTCCGCTCCTGTTCGCGCAACGGCGCCTGCGGCCGCATGTTGATGGCCTTGAGTTTGGCCTCCGTTTTGTTTTTGGCCGGACAAACGTCCACGCACAGCGCGCAGCCGGTGCAATCCTCGGCTGCCACCTGCAGCGTGAATTTGGATCCCTTGAAATCCGGCACGCGGGAATCCGCGCTCTTGAACGTGGCGGGCGGGTTTTTCAACGCCGCGGGTTCATAGACCTTCGCGCGGATGGTCGCATGCGGGCAAATGGCCACGCATTTCAAGCATTGGATGCAGATTTTTTCGTCCCAGACCGGGATTTCCAGCGCGAGATTGCGCTTTTCGTACTGCGCTGTGCCTGTCGGGAAGGTGCCGTCGACCGGGAACGCGCTCACCGGCAGGTCGTCGCCGTCACCGGCGGTGATTTTGCCAAGCACCTTCCTGGCGAATTCGGGCACGTCACCAACCAGGGGCGGCAGGAGCGGGCCGGAACCATTGGTCCGGTTCGGGATCGCCACTTCGTGCAGATGTTCCAGCGTGTTGTCCACGGCCTTGAGGTTCATGGCGACGATTTCCTCGCCTTTTTTGCCGTAGGTTTTGCGGATGGAATATTTGATGGATTCAATGGCTTTTTCCCGCGGCAGGACGCCGGACAGCGCAAAGAAACAGACCTGCATGATGGTGTTGATGCGTCCGCCCATCCCGCTGGCATGCGCCACCTTCGTGGCGTCGATCACATACAGCTTCGCCTTCCGGGCGATGAGCGATTCCTGCAGCGGGGTCGGCAGTTTGGACCAGATTTCGTCCCGGCCATGCGGCGTGTTGAGCAGGAACGTGCCGCCGGGCACCAGCGACCGGGTCATGTCGTAGCGTTCCAGGAACATCGGCTGATGGCAGGCGACAAAATTGGCGCGCGAGACGAGGTACGTGGAACGGATCGGGTCGGGCCCGAAGCGCAGATGCGACACCGTCATGCTGCCGGATTTCTTGGAATCGTAGACGAAGTAACCCTGGGCGTAGTTGTCCGTGCCTTCGCCAATGATCTTGATGGAATTTTTGTTCGCGCCCACCGTGCCGTCCGCGCCCAGGCCGTAAAACATGGCGCGGATGACACTGTCCGGTTCGGTCGAAAACGTGTCGTCCACCGCCAGGCTCGTCTGCGAAACATCATCGTTGATGCCGACGGTGAAATGGTTTTTGGGCTGGGCCAGCTTGAGGTTGTCGAACACGGCCTTGACCATGGCCGGGGTGAATTCCTTCGACGACAACCCATACCGGCCGCCGACGACTTTGGGCATTGCCTTGAATTTGCCGAATCCGTTGGCCAGTCCTTCGGCCAGCGCCACGATGGCGTCCTGGTACAACGGTTCGCCGCCCGCGCCCGGTTCCTTGGTGCGATCGAGCACGGCGATGGATTTGACGCTGGCCGGAAACGCCTCGACGAACTTCCGCGTGTCAAACGGCCGGTATAAGCGCACTTTCAACACGCCGACTTTCTCGCCCTGTTTGCGGAGATAATCGACCGTTTCATGCGCCGCTTCACAGCCGGAGCCCATCAGCACGACGACGCGCTCGGCATCCGGCGCGCCGACATACTCGTACGGCTGATAGGTGCGCCCCACGACTTTCGCGAACTGTTCCATGACCTCCTGCACGATCTGCGGGCAGGCGGCGTAGAACGGATTGCACGCCTCGCGGCTTTGGAAAAACACGTCGGGATTCTGCGCCGTGCCGCGCAATACCGGCCGGTCGGGCGACATCGCCCGCGCGCGATGTTCGGCGATCAACCGGTCGTCAACCAGCGCCCGCAAATCGGCGTCGGTCAGCAGTTTGATTTTCTGCACTTCGTGCGAGGTGCGGAATCCGTCGAAGAAATGCACGAAAGGAATGCGCGACCGCAGGGTGGCGGCCTGGGCGATCAGGGCGAAATCGTGGGCTTCCTGCACGCTGGCCGACGCGAGCATGCCCCAGCCGGTGGAACGGCAGGCCATGACATCGCTGTGATCGCCAAAGATCGAAAGCGCGTGGGTGGCGATCGCGCGGGCGGTGACGTGGAAGACGGTGGGCTGCAGTTCGCCGGCGATCTTGAACATATTCGGGATCATCAGGAGCAATCCCTGGGAGGCGGTGTAGGTGGTGGCGAGCGAACCGGTCTGCAGGGCGCCATGGACGCTGCCGACGGCGCCGCCTTCGCTCTGCATTTCCACGATGGCGGGGAGCGTGCCCCAGAGGTTTTTGCGGCCTTCAGAGGCCCATTGATCGCAGAACTCGGCCATGGTGGAGGAAGGCGTGATGGGATAGATGGCCATCACCTCGTTGAGGCGATACGCCACGTGCGCAACGCCTTCATTGCCGTCAACCGTCAGTTCAGTTTTGGTGCTCATAGTCGAAGAAAACAATGTTCGATATCATTAAAATGGTTGTTGCATCCGGCCGATTTCATAAGCGCTCCCCGGCTGTCAACGTCATCGAAATCACCCTAAATTATCAGGGCCGGGAAACCCTCACTTTTTTTGCTAAAGAACCAACATCAGTTGTTTTGCCGGAATTCGGCATTGGTAACCTGCGCTTGCCGAAGGGCTTCCGAACGGGCAGGCTGGAGGCATCGGCCATGGAATTTTCTGTTCAACATAAGCCGGAACAAAGGCGATTTGAGGTGCTGGTCGACGGCGATGCCGCGTATCTGGAGTATCTGGATCATGGCAAAACGCTGGTGATGACCCACACGTTTGTCCCGCCATCGCTCCGCGGAAAAGGCCTGGCCGGCCGGCTCACGCAATCCGCTCTGGACTTTGCCCGTCGCGAAGGCAAATCGGTGGATCCGCAGTGCAGCTACGTGGCCGCCTATCTCGACCAACACGCGGAGTACGCCGGTCTGCGGGAAACGAAGTCCTGAAAACGTTTTCCAAAATCGGGCCGGCCTGAATGTCGCAAAGCGTATGGACTGCGGGCGGTTTACCGCCGCTTTGGTAAGCCATAGCGGTGCTGAAGCACGCGCAGTCCAAACGCAAGCGGGACGGCAGGACGAACATTAAACTATGCCCTGTTTTGGTATTTAAAATTCGCCGGGAAAATTCCATCATTGGACATCATGAAACTATTCTTGCTCCTGGGTCTGCTGGCGGGCGGCACGGCGATGGCCAGCCCGGTCCGCTTTTACCTTGGCACCTACACGAATAATCCGCTGAGCCGCGGAATTTACACCGGCACACTCGAAACCAGCACCGGCCGGCTGGGTCCCATCGAACTGGCGGCGACGGCGTTGAGCCCGAGTTTTGTCGCCCTGGCGCCGGGCGGAAAATTTCTGTACGCCTGCACCGCGGCCAACGGCGGATCGATCGCCGCCTTTCGCGTCCGGGCGGATGGGAAATTGACGCCGCTGAATGAAGAGGCGGCGGACAAGGGAACGTGCCACGTTTCGGTCGATGCCACCGGCCGCAACGTCTTCGCCGCCAATTATGGGGCCGGCAGTGCGGCCTGCTTTCAAACCCGGCCGGACGGCTCGCTCAGCGGGCGCACGGCCCTCGTGCCCTTCAGCGGTTCCGGGCCGAATCCGCAACGGCAGACCCACCCGTTCATCCATTCGATGTACATCGCGCCCGGCAACCATTTCGTCTACGCCTGCGACCTGGGAACGGACAACATCCGGCTGTTCAATTTCGATTCCGCCAACGGCACGCTGACCGCGGCGTCAGCACCGGCGGGCCGGGTTCCGCCCGGCAGCGGCCCGCGTCACCTGGCCCTGTCGGCCGACGGCCGGTTTGCCTACGTCAACGGCGAGATGGGAATGAATGTCACGGCCTTCGCCCGCAATCCCGAAACCAGCAGGCTCACGGCATTGCAAACGCTTTCCACCCTGCCGCCCGGTGAGGACACCAACGGCATGACTTCGGCGGAAATTTTTTGTCATCCGTCCGGCAAATGGCTTTACGTGTCCAATCGCGATGTCGCCAGCCGCGACCGTGACAGCATTGCGGTGTATGCGATCGGCGCGGATGGCAAGCTGACCTGGCAACAGGATGCGCGGGTGCCGGTGAAAGTGCCGCGCGGCTTCGGCATCGATCCCACCGGCCAATGGCTGATCGTCGGCGGCCAGCAGGATCACAAAATCGCCGTCCTCAAGATTGACGGAGCAACCGGCCAGCTGGCGGTCACTGACCAGTCCGCCACGGTAGGTTCCCCCATCTGCGTCATCTTCGCCGCCAAATAATTAACGCCGGGGCGCCGCAACGGCTACTGTCTGCCTTTGACCAGGGCATCGACCACGGCCGGATCGGCCAGGGTGGTGGTATCGCCGATCTGATCGGTCTGGCTTTCGGCGATTTTGCGCAGAATCCGGCGCATGATTTTGCCGGAGCGCGTCTTGGGCAGGCCGGGCGCAAATTGGATTTTGTCGGGGACGGCGATGGCGCCAATTTCCTTGCGAACGTGCGCTGAGAGTTCTTTCTTTAGATCTTCACTTTCAAAAATGCCGTCTTTGAGGGTGACGAACGCATATAGGGCTTGGCCTTTGATATCGTGCGGCATGGGCGCCACGGCGGCTTCGGCCACTTTGGGATGGCTCACCAGCGCGCTCTCGACTTCGGCGGTGCCGATGCGATGGCCGGAAACGTTCACCACGTCGTCCACGCGCCCCAGCAGCCAGTAGTCGCCGTCCAGATCCACCCGGCAACCGTCCCCGGTGAAATACATATTTTTGAACGTGGAAAAATAGGTGTTCACGAACCGGTCATGGTCGCCCCAGGTGGTGCGCATGATGCCGGGCCACGGTTTTTTGATGCAGAGTTTGCCGCCTTCATTCGGCCCGCATTCGGACCCGTCATCGCGCAGCACGACCGGTTCGATGCCCCAGAACGGCCGCCCGGCGCTGCCGGGTTTGAGGGTGTTCACTCCCGGCAACGGCGTGATGAGATGGCCGCCGGTCTCCGTCTGCCACCAGGTGTCCACAATCGGGCACCGGCCCCGGCCGACGACACGGTGGTACCACATCCAGGCCTCGGGATTGATCGGTTCGCCGACGGTCCCGAGCACGCGCAGGGAACCCAGGTCGTATTTGGCCGGCCACTCGTCACCCAGCCGGATCAGCGAACGGATGGCCGTCGGCGCGGTGTAAAACGCGGTGACCTTGAATTTTTCAACAATCTTCCAGAAACGCCCCGCATCCGGCCACGTCGGAATGCCTTCAAACATCAGCGTCGTCGCCCCGTTGCACAGCGGGCCGTAGACGACGTAACTGTGCCCGGTCACCCAGCCGATGTCGGCGGTGCAAAAGAAAATGTCGTCGTCGTGGATATCGAACACGTATTTGTGGGTGAGGGCGCTCCACAACAGGTAACCGGCGGTGCTGTGAACGACGCCTTTGGGTTTGCCGGTGGAACCGGATGTGTAGAGGATGAACAGGAAATCCTCGGCGTTCATTTTTTCCGCCGGACAATCCGCTTCGGCCTTCGCCATCAGATCATGATACCAGAGATCGCGGCCGGCGATGACATTGCAGGCTTCGTCGGTGCGCTGGATGAGGACGACCTTTTCGATGCTCGGCGTTTTCTGCAACGCATCATCGGCGATGGCTTTGAGCGGGACGCTTTTGCCGCCGCGCCGGGAAACATTGGCGGTGATGAGCAGTTTGCAGGTGGAATCGTTGATGCGGTCGCGCAGCGAATCGGCGCTGAAGCCGCCGAATACAATGGAATGAATGGCGCCGACGCGGGCGCAGGCGAGCATGACCACGGCGGCTTCGGGAATCATCGGCAGATAAATCGCCACCCGGTCGCCCTTGTTGACGCCGAGCGATTTCAGGACGTTGGCGAACCGGCAGACTTCGCCGTGCAATTCGGCGTAGGTGAGTTTGCGGACCTCGTTCTCCGGCTCGCCCTGCCAGACGATGGCGATTTTGTCGCGCACGGCGGTTTTCAGGTGGCGATCCAGGCAATTGACGCTGAGGTTCAACTGGCCGTCTTCAAACCAAGTGTGCCGGACCTGGCGCGTATCGGTGTTCCAGACATGTTTTCCGGCGACGGTGGGCGGTTTGAACCATTCGAGCGTGGCCGCCTGCTCCAGCCAGAACCGGTCTGGTTCGCGGAGGGAACGTTGGTAGAGTTCCTGGAACCGGGCGGCATCGAGGTGCGCCCGCCGGATCACCTCCGGCGACGGAGGGAATGTCCGGTTCTCCTGCATCAGCGAATCGGTTGAAATGGCCTGCAGGTGCGTTGTCATGCGGTTCGGTTTTCCGCATTTGGACAAAACTGATGCCGTCTGTCAATTGCGCTGATGAGTGGGTAGGGCGGCGCTGCGCCGCCCGGCCGAGCGGCAGCTCGGCCCTACCGATGAAATTGGACGTTACGCGGTATCTCACCAGCAGGTTCACTTGCCGGCCGACTTTACTTTTCGGGCATTTGCGGCAAGGTTTGGATGGGAGATTGAGGCGATGAGAAAGGAGCAGGTCTATGAACGCCAAAATTCAATTCTGGCTGATGATCAGCCTTTGGAGCGCGGCGAACTCCCCGGCCCAGACCAACGGACCGGTCATTCCCGTCCTGTCGGCCGCCGGCCAGTCGTACACGAACGCCCGAATCGTCCAGGCCAATCCTGCCTATGTCGTGGTGCAATGCGACAGCGGGATCGTTCAGTTGTCTTTGAGTAATCTGCCGGCGCGTTACCGGGAAAAGTACGGTTACAGTCCGGAAGCGGCGGCAAATTTTCTGGCGGGAGAACAACAACGCCAGCAGCGGAGCCGCCAGGCGGTGCAGGACCAGCAGGTCGCCTATCAACGTTACCTGGCATCGCTGGCCGGAACCAATCGGGCGGTCCAGATTCTGGAGGTGACCGCTGACACTTCCCATGGCGGCTGGCCGCTTTGCATCGCCGCCAATATGGAACGCGGGATCCTCGTCAAAAACCTGCCCGACGCCATCCGGAATTTTTTTAGCCAGGAAGCGGCATTGCAGGCCACGATCGATACCTTGAGCCGGCAGGTGGAACGGGATCGTTTCGCCACCAACGCTGCGGCCAATACCGCTCCCGCCATGGGACTCGTGTATCTGAATACGCCGGTCACCCAGCCGACTCCCGCCCAGGCCGCGGTGACGCTTCAGGCGGATCAGGACCGCCTGACCGAGGTGCAGGAGACATGGACCAATCTGGCGGCCCAGGCCGAGGTCCGGACCACCATCTACGCCTATCCGACCGGCCTGAGTTACGGCGGATACACGTTGTGGAACTGCACCGGCATGGCCGCCTCGCCCTGAACCCGGCTCCGGGCCGCAGCTCAATTGTCGTGGGGCAACATTCCGGTCTGCCGGTTTCCCGGGCTTCCAGACCGGGAAGGAGCCTGGCGACTGAAAGTCGCCTGAACCGGCGGGTTGAAAAGCCTGCCCCACACCAGATGCGCCCGGGCTCCGGACCGTCGTTATTTTCTTCTGTTCCCGCCGGTGCGTTTGCCGGACAATCGGCACCATCGCCTTCGCCATGAAAACACCCGTCTCGTCATCCAAACCCATCTTCAAAATTGTCACGCTGGCGGTGCTGACGGCGCTAGCGACACCTCCGGCGTCGGGCCAGTCGTCGAAGCCGGACCCGGCCCTGGCCGGCAGGAAGGCTGATGAAGTCAACGGCGAACGCGCGGCCTGGATGAAAGGCCAATGGGGCGTGATGACGCACTACCTGCTGGCCTGGCAATCACACGAATACAACCTGCCGATGACCGTTGAACAATGGAACCGGATGGTGGACGCCTTCGACGTGGACGGGCTCGCCGATCAGATCAAATCAACCGGGGCGACCTATCACATTCTCACCATTGGACAAAACTCGACGTACCTGGCGACGCCCAGCCCGGTCTACAATGAATTGTTCGGGACCGGAACGAACCATTGCTCGCATCGTGATCTTATCGCGGACATGGCGGCGGCGGACGCCAAACGCGGCATCCGGCTGATCGTTTACGCCACCAGCCATCCCTTCGGCGGTTCGCGCGCGATCGGTTCGACCAACGCCAACCCGCCCGGCGACTATCGGAACAAGGAACAGATGCTGGCCTGGGAACGAGTGCTCCGGGAATGGTCGCTTCGCTGGGGCGACCGGATTTCGGGCTGGTGGCTGGATGGCTGTTATACGCCCAATCGCACGTACAACTATCCGGACGCGCCGAATTTCCAGAGTGAAGCCGCCGCCGTGCGCGCCGGCAATCCCCTGGCGGCGGTGACGTTCAATCGCGGCGTCATGGACCGTCCCATTTCCATCACGCCCTATGAAGATTACACCGGGGGAGAAATCAACGACATTGAGACCGTGCGGCCGTGGCGGGTCGAGGACGGCAAGGTGGACGGCGCGCGGATGCATCTGCTGAGTTATCTCGGTGAAAAATGGGGAATCGGCGAGCCGCGCTACCAGGACCTCAACCAAATTGTTATTCCCCGCACTTTGCGGTTGCTCGAACTTGGCGGCGCGGTCACCTGGGACACACCGATCCGGCCAAACGGGCGCATCCCGGACAAATTCCTGGCTCAACTGCGGGCCATCGGCCAGGCAGTGGCATCGGCGCCAAAAGGAACGCTGGCGGAACTGACCGCGATGCGGACGGCTGCGGTGACCAATGACTTCAATGTTGTCGGCGCCGCGTTGGAAAAATATCACACGGACCTTGGACGTTATCCCACCACCGCTGAAGGACTGGATGCGCTGACGCACCAGCCGGCTGGTCCGGCGGCGGGCCAATGGCATGGACCGTATCTCGCGGAGATCAGGCCCGACGCCTTTGGCGGCCAACTGCGTTACGTTTCTCCGGGAAAAAGTCATGTGGGATACGACCTGATTTCGTCGGGGCCGGACCTGGAATTCAACACCCGGGATGACATCGTCGCCGGTGGAAGGTGAGACAGCCGATCCTGCACTCCGGCTTCAGCGAAACCGGTCCGCCGGGTTCTGGCTGTAGGAATCCATGCCCTGCCCGGAATTGCGGTCCTGGCTCCACGGCTGCGGTGAATTGTTGCCCGGATCGAGTGTGTCGCAGCCCGCGACCGTCATCAACCCGGCCAGGATTGCCAGGCGACACAGATTAATTGGGTTGAACGAGGCGGAAAGCCGCGGAGGCAGAAAGGCACAGCGACAAGGACGAGGGCCGCGTTTCATGCTGATTTAATTCCTCCATAGCGAATCGACCTGTAAAAAGCAAGCGAGCATCGCTCGGAGTGATGTCCTGATCCGTTGGCCGGGTCGAGCTGCTGCCTGGCCGGACCGCGGCTGTCTCAGCCGCAGCAGCGTAGTTGCGGACAGATCCACCTATCGAACAGTTTTGAATGATTGGACCTGCTGCGGCTGGGACAGCCGCGGTCCGCAGCAGCGCCGCCCTGGCGTTCAATTTAATCTGTGCGCCCATTGCCGGTCTCCTTTCCGTGCAAAAAAAACGGCGGCCGAGGGCGGCAGCCGGGAGAGAGAGTGGCTGAGATCAAAAAACGTATTCGGCGGTGTAGTCGCGGTCGCCGCTGGCGGTCAATTTGAAGCCAATTTTTTTGCAGATATGATGCATGGCGTGATTATCAGCCATGATTTCCGCCGACAGCCGCGTCAGTTTTTCGTCCCGGGCGATGGCCACCAGCCGTTTGAGCAATTCGGTGCCGAGCCCCTGCTTCTGCCAGTGATCGTTGACCAGCAGCGCGAATTCACCTTCATTCAGGCCGTGATGTTTGCTCAAGCGGCCGACACCCAGGATCTCCCGCTGTTTCGTCTTGGCATTGGTGCGTTCGACGACCAGCGCGATTTCCCGGTCGTAATCGTTGAAACAGATGCGGGTCAAACGCTCGTGCGCAATCCGCTGGTCGAGCTTCAACTGGGTGAAGTACCGGTGATAGACGCTTTCTTCGGACAAAGTCTCGTGAAATTTTACCAGCAGCGGTTCGTCTTCGGGTTGAATGGGCCGAATTGATACTGTTCCGCCGTCCTTTAATTTCCAGGGTGCGGCATATTGGGTCGGGAAGGGGCGGATGGCCAGCCGGGGCAGCTGGGCCTCCGTGGTTTTCGGGTCGTGCAGGATGACCCGCGCGTCCAGGGCCACCAGATCATCAGCCGAAGCGAACATCGGGTTGATGTCGATTTCCTTGATCCAGCGTTGTTCGGCCACGAGCTGGCTGAAACCGACCATCAATTTTTCCAGCGCCGCCAGGTCCACGGATTTCCGGCCGCGCACGCCCTTCAAGGCATGGTAAATCTTCGTCGTCTCCATCATGCGCCGCGCCAGCGTGGTGTTCAACGGCGGCAACGCGAGCGCCTTGTCCTTGAATACTTCCACCAGCTGGCCGCCCATGCCGAACAGGAGCACCGGGCCGAATTGCGGATCGATGCTGCTGCCCAGGATGATTTCGTAACCTTCGCTGAGCTTGATCATCTTCTGCACCGTCACGCCCTGGAAATGTTTCGCGCCGGCTTTTTCCGTGCAGGCGGTCTTGATGGCCGAGAACGCGCGCTTCACGTCGGCCTCGTCCTTCAGATTCAATTGCACCCCGCCCACGTCGGTCTTGTGCGTAATGGTTTCCGAGTACAGCTTGAGCACGACGGGAAAACCAATGCCCTTGGCGAGCTTCGCCGCTTCCGCTTCGGTCGTCGCCACCTTGGTCACCACGGTCGGAATATTATAACAGCCGAGCAGTTCCTTGGATTCGGCTTCCGTCAGGATGGTGCGCCCGGCTTTCTTGACCGATTCAATCAGCCTGGCGGCGTGGGCGCGGCCGGATTCAAGATTGTCAGCGTCGGCGGACGGCACCGGCGTTTCGTACAGCGCCCGCAGGTTGTCCGCGTAACGCCACATGGACGTGAACACGCGCGCGGCGGTGTCGGGATACGGAAAGGTGGGAATGCCGGCGTCGTTGAGAATCCGTTCGCCCTCGGCGACATCCTTGCCGCCCATCCAGCTGGCGAGCACGGGCTTGCCTTCGATGTGGCCGAACGCCTTCAATTTTTCCGCCGTGCCGGTGCAGTCGGTCATCGCCTGCGGCGTCAAAATCACCAGCAAACCATCGCTGTTCGGATCGCGCCCGGCGATTTCCAGCGTTTTGGCGTACACTTCGGCGCTCGCGTCGCCCAGCACGTCGACCGGATTGTTGTGCGACCAGGCGGACGGGAGGATTTTGTTCAACTCTTCGACGGTGCCTTTGGAAACTTCCGCCAGCGCGCCGCCGGTGGTGAGCAATGCGTCGGTGGCCAGCACGCCCGGGCCGCCCGCGTTGGTGATCATGGTCAGGCGATTGCCCTTCGGCCGCGGCTGGCGGCCCAGGACTTCGGACATGTAAAACAGATCGGAGATGTTGTTGACGCGCAGCACGCCGCAGCGCTTGAACGCGGCTTCCAGGACGTCGTCGCTGCCGGTCAACGACCCGGTATGCGACGCGGCGGCCTTGGCGGCGCCTTCGGTGCGGCCGGGTTTGATGACGATGATCGGCTTGGTCAGCGCCACTTCGCGGGCGGCGGACAAAAAGGCGCGCGCGTCGCCGATGGTTTCCATGTACATGACGATGCTCTTGGTCCGGGGATCGTCGCCCAGATAATAAATCAGGTCGCCCCAGCTCACATCGAGCATGGAGCCGAGCGAGGCAAAGCAGCTGAACCCGACATTTTCCTTGAGGCTCCAGTCAAGCACCGCGGTGCACAGCGCGCCGGACTGGCTGAGGAAACCGACGTTGCCGGGTTTGGCGATGGTGGTGGCAAACGTGGCATTCAGGCCGATGTTCGGCATCATGACGCCCAGGCAATTGGGGCCGACAATGCGCATGCCGCTGCCGCGGGCATCGGCCAGGATCTGTTGTTCCAGTTTCACGCCTTCCGGCCCGGTTTCCTTGAAGCCGGCGGAAATGATGACGGCGCCCGGGACGCCGGCTTTGACGCAATCCTTGATGATGCCCGGCACCGTCTTGGCCGGCGTGCAGATGACCGCCAGGTCCACCTTTTCGGGCACGGCGCCGATGCTGGGATACGCTTTGACGCAGAGCACGGACGAACGTTTGGGATTGATGGGATAGACGACGCCTTCGAATCCGCCGCGCCCGAGATTTTGAAAAACGGTTCGCCCGACCGTGTTGGCGTTTTCGGTGGCGCCGATGACGGCAATGCTCTTGGGCGCGCAGATCGGGTCGAGCGGATGTTTGCGCGTCTGGTGCAGAATGTCGTGCGCCGGTTCAAGACGTTGCGGTTGGGAAGCGGTGGAGGTGGTGCTCATGTTGAATGCGAAACAGTTGCTCGGTTGATAAAGTTGATCCTGGTTTGCCCGGCCCCGGAAATCACAACCGGCCGACCCGGCCGGAATCGGTTTCTCTGGATGTCCATGGCATAAAATTTACTACACCAACAACTTCTCAGGTCTGGCCAAATCTACTTACCAAACCTTGTTGAACACTTTACCGATTTTGCAAAGGATTGAAAAGTGGGGGAGATGGAAACGCGGGCCTCGCGGAGGCCATGAAGGTATCCGTGGGCTTGAGCCCACGGATAAAGAGTTTTCCCCCCCGGCGTCGCTCCGCGACGCTTGAATTTGAATAATTCGACAATTCGACCGCCGCTGCGCGACGGAAATTCCATTTGCCGAAACGCCGTGGCCTGAAAGCCACGGCTACCTTTATCCGGTCGCTGCGCGACCGGCTTGCCTTTAGTGCGCGAGCAACTGGGCCCGGTATTCGGTAGGCGACTGGCCGAGCAGTTTTTTGAACACGCGGTTGAAGTGGGTGAGCGATTGGAAACCGACTTCGAACGCGATCTCGCTCACGCGCAGGTTCGGATTCAACAGCAGGTTTTTCGCTTTTTCGATCCGTACCCGCGACAGGTAGTCGGTAAAATTGATGCCGGTGACTTTCTTGAACATTTTGCAGAAGTAAAAGGTGCTCATGTTCACCGCTTTGGCGGCGCGGGCCAGCGACAGTTCCTCGGTGTGATGCTCGTAGATGTATTCCTTGGCGCGCTTGATGATCGGCGGCTCGGTGTTTTTCTGCTGAATAAAGATCTGGTTGCCCAGCATGGCCAGGTGTTGCGCGAAAATGACAAGCAGCCGGACGATGGATTCGTGCTGTTTCGCCGTCACCACCTTCGTGGAATAAAACGCCTCCCGGAGCGTCGCCCGGTCCAGGTCCACGCCCCAGCCGGCCACCAGTTTGGCGGCCCGCTCGAACTGGCGCGGCGTCGGACGCGAGCCCAGCAATTGTCCGGTCTGGAGATAACCGATGAGCCGGTCGCCCAGGCGCACCGGCACCGCGGTATCCAGGAGCCCGGCGGGGCAGGTGATGGTCTTGGGTTCATTGACGGCTTTTTCACACAGCTGTTCCCAGACCTGCAGACAGGCGGCGCACGCCCGGCTTTTCTGGGACACCAGCGCGCAGAACGGATTTTCGTTGCGCCGGCCGTGATGGGGCAGTTGCCAGGTTTCCAGCGGTTGCAACGACACCGGCAGACCGGTCAGCACGTTGAACGCCCGTTCATATTCCTGATACACCTTCGAATCCGAAATCGCCTTGATCAGCGCCCGGTTGTTGTTGCCGCCGGAGCCGTTGCCATTCATGGTCGCCGCCGCCGCGCGCGTTTTCGCGCTGCCGATTTTCTTCGGCGGCTCCATCTCCGGTGGGCATTCACACTGATGAAAACAGGGCGTCGGCAGCGGGTCTTTCAACTTCGCTTCCGGGGCGATTGCGCCCTTTGCAATGCTTGTTTGCACAGAAACAAATTAAGCAAACCTCACCGGCACGTCAAGTAAAATGCTGGAATTTAATTCCTGACCGGCTCCCCTCAATATCCTGTGGCACAAAGAGTACCGACAATCGATTTGTCTAATTTTTTCCAGAAGCACCCAATATACACCCGGGAGCGGGCCGGCCCGGCGCCCGCCTGATGAATTAGGCCGATTGCGGTGGTTCCGGTTCGGGAATTAAAAATTTTCAATCTGCGTCCGCCGGTCCGGCTAAGATATCGGCGGCGGCGTGATTTTCTTTAGCGGCGCAAGGCACGGTGATTGTTTGCCAATTTTTGCGGAGCACACCCGGTCGGTTCCCGGGAAAGTCTTTATAAGGTTTAACCCGATGATCGCTACAATAAAAAAAGATAAAGGAATGCAGCTGGCAGCCGTGCTGGAACACGCCAGCGGCGACAAGCGTTTCAAGATTCTTGAAGCGCACATGAAGAAGCACCAGTTCAAGCACGATGCGCTGATCGAGGTGCTGCACAAGGCCCAGGAGCTGTTCGGCTATCTTGAAGACGACCTGCTCCTGTTCGTCGCCTATAAACTCAAGCTGCCCGCCAGCCGCGTCTATGGCGTCGCGACCTTCTACCATTTCTTTACGCTCAAACCGCAGGGTAAACATACCTGTGTCGTCTGCATGGGCACGGCCTGTTACGTCAAGGGTGCGGACAAGGTGCTCGCCGCAGTCGAGGAAAAGGCCAAAATCAAGGCCGGGGAAACCACGCCCGACAACCAGCTTTCGCTGCTCACTGCCCGGTGCATCGGCGCCTGCGGCATCGCCCCGGCCGTCGTCTATGACGGCGCAGTCACGCCCCGCCAGACCCCCGAAACCGCGCTCGCCCAGGTGAAAGGATGGATGTCCAATGGTCATTGATGATTTAAAAGAAATTGCCGAGAAAGAGCAGGCGGCCCGAAAAAAAACGGTCATCCGCTGCTGTATGGCCGCCGGCTGCATGTCTTCCAACTCTGAAGCCGTCAAAAAGAACCTCGAGGCTGCAGTCAAAAGCGCCGGCCTGGAAAACGAGGTGGAAGTGCGCGGCGTCGGTTGCATGAAGTTATGCTGCGAGGGCCCGCTGGTCAGCATCGATACCCAGGATGCCCTCTACGAAAAGGTCGCGCCCGAGGACGCATTGGAATTGATCCAGACCTTGAAAGGCGGAAAAACGAAGGTCCAGCGCGGCGACCCGAATGCGCCGTTCTTCAAAAACCAGCTTTCCATTGTCCTGGCCAACAGCGGTGTGATCGACCCGGAACGTATTGAAGCCTACATCGCCGCCGAGGGTTACCAGGCCCTGCACGACGTGCTGCGCGAGATGACGCCCAAGGAAGTCGTGGAAGCAATGGTCAAGAGCGGTTTGCGCGGGCGGGGCGGGGCGGGATTCCCCACCGGCATCAAGTGGGGTACGGTGGCCAAAACGCAAAGCACGCAGAAATATATCATCTGCAACGCCGATGAAGGCGATCCCGGGGCGTTCATGGACCGCAGCGTGCTGGAAAGCGACCCGCATAGCATCCTCGAAGGCATGGCCATCGCGGCTTATGCCGTCGGCGCCAACCAGGGCTTCATTTACGTCCGCGCCGAATATCCGCTGGCCATCAAGCGCCTGCAGACGGCCATCAAACAGGCGAAGCAATTCGGCCTGCTGGGCAGCGGCATTTTTGAATCGCCGTTTAATTTCAACATCGACATCCGGATCGGCGCCGGCGCTTTCGTCTGCGGCGAGGAGACGGCGTTGATGGCATCCGTTGAGGGCAAACGCGGCACGCCGCGGCCGCGGCCGCCTTTCCCGGCGGAAAGCGGGTTGTGGGATTGCCCCACGCTGATCAACAACGTGGAGACGTTTGCCAACGTGCCGCCGATTCTTCGCAAAGGCGCGGAATGGTTTGCCGGCATCGGCACCGAAAAGAGCAAAGGCACCAAGGTGTTTGCCCTCGCCGGCAAAATCACCAATACCGGCCTCATTGAAGTGCCCATGGGAACGCCCCTCCGCAAGATCGTCGAGGAAATGGGCGGCGGCGCACCGGACGGCGGCAAAATCAAAGCCGTCCAGACCGGCGGCCCCTCCGGCGGCTGCATTCCCGCCGAAGCGCTCGATACGCCGGTGGATTATGAATCGCTCGGCAAGCTTGGCTCCATCATGGGTTCGGGAGGCATGATCGTGATGGACGAGACGACGAAGATGGTGGATGTCGCCCGTTATTTCATGGAATTCTGCGTGGATGAATCGTGCGGCAAATGCATTCCCTGCCGCGCCGGCACCGTCCAGATGCTGCATCTGCTCGAAAAAATCCTCGGCCGCAAGGCCACGGCGCGCGATCTCGCCAAACTCGAGGAGTTGTGCGACATGGTCCGGAACACCAGCCTTTGTGGCCTCGGCCAGACCGCGCCGAACCCGGTGATGAGCACGCTGCGCTTTTTCCGGAAGGAATACGAGGAACTGCTCCAGCCGGATGAATTCGGCCCGCGCGGAGATGGCGAAGCCAAAAAGGAAACGCTTGTGAAATGAACATGAATTTTCCCATTGGATTTTTGGATGGGTGGATGAGTGGATGGTTGATTTATCCAGTCAGTCGCGAATGGGAATCCCATTTATCCAGCAATCCAACAATCCATTCACCCATTTGATTTCTATGGCTGCCAAAACTTTGACCATTGATGGAATCCAGGTCAGCGCCGAGGAAGGCGCGACCATTCTCGACGTCGCCACGGACGCCGGCATCAAAATTCCGACGCTCTGTCACCTGGACGGCGTCTACGATGTGGGCGCCTGCCGGCTTTGCCTGGTGGAAGTCACCGGCATCGCCAAGCTGCTGCCGGCCTGCACGACCAAAATCAGCGAAGGCATGGAGGTGAAGACCACCAGCGAACGGCTGCAGAAATACCGCCGGATGACGCTGGAGCTGTTGTTTGCCGAACGCAACCACGTCTGCGCCGTGTGCGTGTCCAACGGCCATTGCGAGCTCCAGACGCTCGCCTTCAGCCAGGGCATGGACCATGTGCGCTACGATTACTGTTTTCCAAAGTGGAGCGTGGACAACACCCATTTGCGTTTCGGCATGGACCACAACCGCTGCATTCTGTGCGCCCGCTGCGTCCGCGTCTGCTGGCACATTGAAGGTGCCGGCACCAAGAACGTCTCCGGCCGCGGCGCCCGCGCGAACATCATCAGCGATCTCAATCAACCCTGGGGCGATTCCGAGACCTGCACCCAATGCGGCAAATGCGTCATGGCCTGCCCCACCGGCGCGCTGTTCCACAAGGGCTCGACGGTGTCTGAAATGGAACGCGACCGCACCAAACTCGAATTTATCGTCAATGCACGGGAGAAAAAACAATGGAACGTTTAAAAGTAGCCACGGTCTGGTTGGGCGGCTGTTCCGGCTGCCATATGTCCTTCCTCGACCTCGACGAGTTCCTGATCGATCTCGCCGGAAAAATCGAGCTGGTGTACAGCCCGGTCGTGGACATGAAAGCTTATCCGAACAACGTGGACCTGTGCCTGATCGAAGGCGCGGTCTGCAACGAGGATAACCTCGAAATGCTGCACAAGATCCGCGCCCGCACGAAAGTGCTGCTGGCGTTTGGAGATTGCGCGGTCACCGGCAACGTGCCGGCCATCCGCAACCAGCTCGGCCAGGGCAACGACATCAACGTGCTCCAGTGCGCCTATATCGAGAACGCCCAGAACAATCCGGGTTTGCCCAAAACCAACGGGATTGTGCCTCCGCTGCTGGCCCGGGTCCGGCCGGTGGCCGAAATCGTGCACGTGGAATATTTCCTGCCCGGCTGCCCGCCGCCGGCCGAACGGATCAAGTCGTTCATGGTCCAGTTGCTGGAAGGCAAAATCCCGAAACTCGAAGGCGCCAACCTGAAATTTGGATGAAAGGAAAAGGCGTGAAATGTAAGACGTGATTTCCGATTCGCACCGCAACCCGATTCCACGCATCACGCATCACGCATCACGATTTATGTCAAAACGCATCGTCATCGACCCCGTCACCCGCATTGAGGGCCATGCCAAGATCAGCATCTTCATGGATGACGCGGGCAACGTCTCCGACGCCGAGTTTCACGTCGTGGAATTCCGCGGATTCGAAAAATTCTGCGAAGGCCGGCCGTACGGTGAAATGCCGGGCATCACCCCGCGGATCTGCGGCATCTGCCCCGTCAGCCACCTGCTCGCCTCCGCCAAAGCCGGCGACGCCATCATGGCCGTCAATATTCCGCCGGCCGCCGACAAGCTCCGCCGGCTGATGAACCTCGGCCAGTTCGTCCAAAGCCATGCGCTCAGCTTCTTTCACCTGAGCGCGCCGGATTTTCTGCTGGGCTGGGACAAGCCGGCACCGGAACGGAATGTCTTCGGTTTGATCGCCGCCAATACCGACCTTGCCCGCGCCGGCATCCGCCTCCGCCAGTTCGGCCAGGAAATCATCGAGGTTCTCGGCGGCAAAAAAATCCATCCGGCCTGGGCTGTGCCCGGCGGCGTGCGCAGCCCGATCACCGCGGAAGGGCGTGACAAGATCCGCGCCCGGTTGCCCGAAGCCTATGCCACCACGCAGGTCGCTTTCGATCTGTTCAAAAAAGTGCTCGATTCGCACAAGAAGGAGATCCAGTTCTTCGGGAATTTTCCGTCGCTGTTCATGGGCCTGGTGGACGCCGACGGCACCTGGGAACATCACGGCGGCAAACTGCGTTTCACCGACAGCAGCGGCAGCATCATTGCCGACCAGCTCGATCCGCAAAAATATTTCGATTACATCGGCGAGTCAGTGCAGCCGTCGTCCTATCTCAAGTCGCCCTATTACAAACCGATGGGATTGCCCGACGGCATGTATCGCGTGGGCCCGCTGGCGCGCCTGAATGTGGCCGAGCAAATGGGCACGCCCAAAGCCGACGCGGAATTGAAGAAGTTCAAAAAGATGGGCCGCGGCTCGGTGATGTCGTCGTTCCTCTATCATTACGCGCGCCTGATCGAAATCCTCGCCTCGCTGGAACGCATCGAGCGGCACCTGGATGATCCCGATTTGCTGAGTTGCGATCTCCGGGCGGATGCCGGCATCAACAGCCTGCGGGGCGTCGGGGCCAGCGAAGCGCCGCGCGGCACCCTGTTCCACGATTATACCGTGAACCGCGAAGGCCTGCTCAAGAAGGTCAATCTCATCGTCGCCACCGGCCAGAACAATCTGGCGATGAACCAGACCGTGGCGCAGATCGCGCGGCATTACGTCCGCGGCAACGACATCCCCGAGCCGATGCTGAACCGCATCGAGCATGGCATTCGTTGCTACGATCCTTGCCTGAGCTGTTCGACCCACGCCGTGGGCCAGATGCCGTTGCACGTGCAACTCATCGCGCCGGACGGCAAAGTCCTGGGCGAAACGGTGCGCGGATAATTTCTGGGACTAGGTCGTTGACAAACCATAGAAGTGCTTCGGCATGGCCTGCGGTTGGCGGCCGAGAGCGGCGGTCGACCGCCGCAGCCCCAACGCCAGCGCGATTACCGGGCGATCCTCTGGCAACGCGAAGCGTCTGGACTGCGGTGACTTAGCACCGCTTTGGTGTTTGACCGGTCATTGTTTGTCACCGGGATAATCCCAATAATTTCATTCCGGACTGTTGGATTGTTGGTTGGTTTGGCGGATAAACGGAGCACGAGCCGTTTTCCCCGCCTTTTTTGCCGTTCACATGGCAAAAAGCTGCTTGACAAGGGAGTTCATCTGGTGTTTCTTTTCCGCGGTTGAACATGAAAACCACGTCGACTAAAACGCTGAAGCACGCGCCGGTCAATGGCTGTATGGCCATTTGGCAGCGCGACTCCCGTTTTTTTGGCATCGTGGGAATGAAGTTCTGATGTAAATAACAGAGATTTTCGAAAAACCCGCGATTGCCCAGTCAATCGCGGGTTTTTCGTTTTAACCCCAAAACCATGAGAAAGGAAAAATATGAACAAAAATGAAAACCGGGTGCCGGCAGCGTTCGGCCCCGAAATACGGTTCGAAGTGCGACCGGTTCCGCCGGCGCCGTTTCGGGCGGTATTGGAAACCGAGTTCGAGCGGCTGAAGAACCGCCTGCTCGCCCGGCAATTGGCCGAGGCGCCCGCGCCGGAGTTGAATCCTCCGTTGCGGCGCGCGGCCAACGAAGCCGCGGCGCTGGCCTGGGCGACGGTTTATCCGTTGCTGGTGTTCCCGGTGCTGTTCGAAGAAAAAATCGAGGCGGCTCTTCGCCAGGCCGAACGCCAGGCGCGGATTTATAAAAACAGCCGCGCCCTGCTCGCCGTATGAAACCGCATGAATACCGGCCGGCCGGCCTCCGCAGGGTGGCCAGGCATTACTGCGGCCTTTGGCGGGGAGCCGTCGGCACGGGCGATTCTTTGACGCCCGCGCCAACGGCTTCTCGCCGTGCTTTTTTCGCCCGCGCCGGGGAATGACGATCGTGGGGTGCCGGGGATGCGGGCCGGAGGTCCGCGTCCCCGGAATGTCAATTCACGTTTCTTCCACGCGCTGGATGCGCGCGCCGAGCTGCCGCAGCTTCGCATCCATCTTTTCGTAGCCGCGGTCCAGATGGTAGATGCGGTTGACCTGGGTGGCGCCTTTGGCCGCCAGCCCGGCAATCACCAGCGCCGCCGAGGCCCGCAAATCGCTCGCCATCACCGGCGCGCCGCTCAACGGACGGCCGCCTTTCACAATCGCGCTCGGTCCTTCGATTTCAATGTCCGCTCCCAGCCGGGCCAGTTCGCTGACGTGCATGAAACGCGACTCGAAGATGCGTTCGGTGATGATGCTGATGCCCGGGGCGAGCGTGAACAGCGACATCATCTGCGCCTGCACGTCCGTCGGGAAACCGGAATAGGGAAGCGTGGTCACATCGGCTGCCTTGAGCCCGCCCCGGCGGCGGACCAGGAGCTTCGAACCGCGCCGTTCGACCGCCACGCCCGCTTCCGACAATTTGTCGATTACCGCGCGCAGATGGTCGGGCCGAGCGCCTTTGAGGCTCACCTCGCCATTGGTTGCGGCGGCGGCAATCGCATAGGTGGCCGCCTCGATCCGGTCGGGAATCACTTCATGCCGGGCGCCATGCAATTTTTTGACGCCGGTGACGGTGATGGTGGGGCTGCCGGCGCCGGAAATTTTAGCGCCCATGGCATTCAGGAAATTGGCCAGGTCCACGACTTCGGGTTCGCACGCGGCGCTTTCGATTACCGTGACGCCGTCCGCGAGCGCGGCGGCCATCATCACGTTGGCGGTGCCCAGCACGGTGGAACCGGCGCGGCCGCCCAGGAACATGGCCGCTCCGCCCAGCTTTTTCGCCGTGGCGCTGACATAACCGCCGGCGATGGCGATTTTCGCCCCGAGTGCTTCGAAGCCTTTCAGGTGGAGATTGATGGGGCGGGCGCCGATGACGCAGCCGCCGGGCAGTGACACGCGCGCCTGTTTCAGGCGGCCCAGCAGCGGCCCCATGATGCAGATGGAACCGCGCATTTTGCGGACGAGATCGTAATCGGCGTAACCGCCGATCTTTTGCGCCCGAACGGTGAGCGTCCCGCGCTCGAATTTGGCCGTCGCGCCCAGCGACTGGAGAATCCGGACCATAAACCGCGTATCGCTGAGGTCCGGCACGCCGCGGATCACGCAGGGTTCGCCGGTCAACAATGTCGCCGCCATGATCGGCAGCGCGGCGTTCTTGCTGCCGCTGATCGTCACTTCACCGTGCAGCGGCACGCCGCCTTTGATTAAAAAGCTTTCCATGGTCGTTGAATTGTGAATCGTGAACCGTGAACCGTTGAATCGTGAACCGGGCGGCTGTAACGTGTCCGATGCAACGATGTAACGATTCAACGACTCAACGCCGCGACCAGAATTCTCTGCCGTTGAGAGTAGTCCGGCTGCACGGCTTCCACAATCCACTTTTCGGCTTCAAACAACTTCCGGACAGCGTCCGCCTGGCCGTCACCGAATTCCAGCATGATCCTCCCGTGCGGTTTCAGGAACGGTTTCGCCTCCCGGGCCAGCCGTCGGTAAAAATCCAGGCCGTCGGCGCCGCCGTCGAGCGCCGCGCGCGGATCAAAATCGCGCACTTCCGGCTGCAGTGTGGCGACCTCCGCGGACGGAATGTAGGGCGGGTTGCTGATAATGAGGTCGAAGCTTCGGAGGGGCGAGCTCCGCGAGTCCCGTTCTTCTTTGGCCGAGTCAGGGCGTCGCGGAGCTCCGCCCTCCGATTCACCCGGTAAGGCGGCAAGGCCATCGCCCTGCCGGAACTCGATCCGTTCGGCGACCTGGTTTCGGGCGGCGTTTTCTTCGGCCAAAACGAGCGCGTCCGGGGAAATGTCCGTGGCCACGATTTTTGCGGACGGGCATTTGGCGGCCAGCGCGATGGCGATGCAGCCGGTGCCGGTGCCAAAGTCGAGGGCAATTGGAGCGCCGGCCTCCGGCACGGCGGGTTCCTGCGGTTCACCAGCTTCACGCCGTACCGGAGGCCGGCGCTCCGATCCGTCCGACAGTGCCGCCAGAAATTTCCACCCCAGTTCTGCCAGCAGTTCGGTTTCCGGGCGGGGAACGAGCGCATGGCGGTTGACGGCGATTTCGAAGCCGCAGAAGGAGGTTGAGCCGGTGAGGTGCTGGAGCGGTTCACGCTGGCCGCGCCGCCGGACGAGTTCCCGCAAAGCGTCAGTTTCCGCGGGCGTGAGGGCACGTTCAAAATCCAGGTACAGCTTCATGCGCGGCAGCCGGAGCAGGTGAGCCAGCAGAAGTTCGGTCTGCAGCCGCGGGAAATCGACGCCTTTGCGGGCGAGAAATTCCGTGCTTTTCTGGATCGCCTCAAGAACGGTCACGCGGAGAATCTAAACGGGAATCGCCGCCGGCAAAACTTTTTTACGGGGCAATCTGTTTGTCGCGGCTGTGAAGGAATAAACCCGCCTGGTAGACGATATAATAGCCGGCGGTGAGGCCGAAGATGAAGAACGTCAACGGACTCTGGAAGGCCGGCGGGTGGGTCGGCGAAATGGTGGCGTTCTGGAGGATCACGAAACGATAAATGATCCGCCCGACCAGCAGCAGAGAAAGGGTGACGCCGATGGGCGTGTTGGGCGTATAAAAATGTCCTTCGGCCGTTGTTTCAAAACGGGTCAACCGCAGGCCGACGAATCCCAGAAGCAGGCCGGCCAGCAAACCGCCGCCGATCCCCATCAGCAGGCGCGGCTCGGTCAGCGAGGCGCCGAGGAACAGTGCGCTGAACACGCTGAGAACAATGAATGAGGTGATGGCCCGGCGCGGCCGCAGGGGTTGGCGGCCGATATTGCGCCGGATGCGCCGATAAATCCGCCACGCGACCAGGACCGTCAGCGCTCCAAAGACGGGTGTGGCGGGTGACATCGTCATGCGCGGAGGCTAAATTTTCATTTCAACATGTCGAGACCAATTCCGTTAAATTTTTCAGGCCGGCCGATGGCCTGTTCAGCGCGGCTGACCGGCCAACCCCTTGAGGTACGCCAGCACCAGTTCCGGCAATTCATTGCTGTAACCGCCTTCCAGGACGCTGAACTGCGGCACGTTGAATCCGCGCAGTGACCGGCCGAGCCAATGGAAATCCTCCGGTTCGAGCACTCCGTCCACCAATGGATCCCGCACGTAGGCATCAAATCCGGCGGACACGGCGATGAGATCGGGCGAGAATCGTTTCAAATCCTCGAGCGCCCGTTCCAGGGCGGCGCGGTAAACCTCGCGGGGCACCCCCGGCTGGACGGGATAATTGAAACCATTGTTGCCGACATTCGCGCGGCCGGTCCCGGGATAACCGGGGTACAGATGCGTGGAAAAACAGGCGATGCCGGGCCGGTCAAGCAGAATGGCTTCCGTGCCGTTGCCGTGGTGAACGTCGAAATCAAAGACCGCGATGCGCCGGGTTCCGGTGGCGGCGGCTTCCAGCACCGCGATCGCGATGTTGTTCAGGTAACAAAAACCCATGGCCTGGTCGCGGGTGGCATGATGGCCCGGCGGCCGCATTAAACTGATGGCGGGCTGGCCGGCTCGCGCGGCGGCCAGCGCGTCGAGCGCTCCGGCGACCGCGGCGCGCGCATAGGCATCGATGCCTTCATAAAACGGCGTGTCGGCATCGAAATCTTTTGGAATCCGGAGCCGGGCGAGGAGTTCCGGTTCGTGGGCGCGCAGGATGGGGGTGTCGCCGGCCCGGCCGGGTGTCGCCCATTGAATGGCCAGTTCGTTCTGGCGGCGCAATCGCGCCAGGGTGCGGGTGATCCGTTCAGGGCTTTCGGGATGGCCGGCTTGCGAATAGCCGGCGCATTGTTCGTCGGTGATGATTTTCACGGTATCAGTTCACCCGGCATTTTCATTTGCGAGGCGGGCCCGGCCGGCGGGCGGCGGTTTTCGACCGGCCGGCGGATTTCCGGCAACGCGAACAAATGCCGAAAAATTCAAGCTTGTGCGTCACGGCGGCAAATCCGTTTTGGGCGGCGATTTGTTTTTCGAGCCGGTCCAGGATGCACTCTTCGATTTCGACAATTTCCGCGCAATCCGTGCAGACCAGGTGATGGTGGTGGCGGTCGCCGCCTTCGCCGACGAGCTCGAACCGGGCCTTGCCGTCCCCGAAATCAAATTGTTTTACCAGGCCGATTTCCACGAGCAGGTGCATGGCCCGATAAACCGTGGCCAGGTCGCATCGGCTGTGGCGCAGGGCGGCGAAGATTTCCTGGTTGGTCAGCGGGTGGGGATGTTGGCGCAGAATTTCCAGGATGGCGCGGCGCGGGCCGGTGATTTTGCGCGATTGATGGCGCAGGCGGTTGGTCAACACGGACAACTCCTGCTGCGGGTGCGCGTGTCGGTGAGCCGGCGTTTTCATTTGGCGTTCGTTTCAGGCTTTCAAATGGAAATAGAGAATCAGGCCGGCAATCGCGCCGAAACCCGCGCCGAAATTGCCGAGCACCACCCCCTTGTGATGTTTAAAGATCTCGCCCAGCACGGCATGAATGGCCAGGTACAGGAACCCGCCGCAGGCATTGGCCAGCATCAACGCCAGAGTCAGCACCAGCGCCGAGCGCAGAATGTTCTGCAGGACAAACCAGCCGAGCAGGCCGCCAACCACCGTCATGCCTTCCACCGCCGCCACCAGCCACAACATTTTGAGGTGCCGGATTCCGCCTCCCAGCAACAACGCGCCCAGCGCCAGGCCTTCGGGGAATTTATGGACGCATATGGCAAAGGTGATGGATAGTTTGACGGGCTCGCTTTCGTCGAGCCCGGCGGCCAAGGCCAGTCCGTCCACGATGCAGTGAATTCCCAGCGCGATCATCATGGCGGTGGCGAATTCGGCGAGTCGATGCGTGGTGGCCTCATCAAAGTGGCTGGCCGCGCAGGCCGGGCAAATATGGTAGACATACCGGGTGATGACGGCGAAGAGCAGGTAACCCGAGGCCGCCGCCGGCAAAAACCACCAGCGCAAATCATCCCAGCATTCCGGCGCAATGCCGCACAGGGCGACTCCCAGCAGGGTGCCCGCGCCCAGGCTGATAAAGGCGCACAGTTGGCGATGGGTCCGGGCGAAGGTCGCGCTCAATGCCCCGCCGGCCAGGGCGATGCCGAAGGCCAGGCAAATCTGGATCAGAATGGAAGCGACATGGGGATTCATACTAGTTGCAAATCATTTGCAATTTAACGGGTGGCGGCGGCGGGGGCAAGTTTTCCTTTCACCCGGGAGCGCCTTGATTTGGAGTGCGGCGGCATGCGCCGCTTTCCCTGACGCGACCTGTCGCGTCAACCCAAAGCGCGGACATGTCCGCGCAGTCCAGATTCAGACACTGCCGTTCACCCGGCTCGGGTCCGGCAGTCGGTCTGAAGCGGTCCGGGCGGTTTGTTGGGTTCACCGCCGGTCCGGAAGTTCCTTGCCGGCCGGGTCAGACGGTGAGCGTTTTGCGGCGGAACAGGACGCAGGCGATGCTGAGAAACAACGCGCTGTAGGCCAGGCCATACAGCGTGGCCAGGCCGATGGCCTCCCACTTCACCAGCGGCCAGTCATGGATGATCAGGTCGCGCAGATCGTAAAATTCCAGGTGGGGTATCGCGTAGAAGACCGCGAGCGTGATTGTCTGTTTTACTCCGCCCATCTGCAGCGCGAGTTTGCCCAGATGCCGCCCCAACATCAGGATGCCGACGATGATGACGATGCTGATGGTGGCATTGGACGACGGCGCAGTGAAAATCAGGGCGCCGGCCAGCACCATCGCCACAATGATGCCCAACATGATCCAGTGCATCCAGAACGCCTGAAAATGTTCCGGCAGGCGCCAGTGTTCGCCGCGGGACACGGCGGTGACGATGAAGAAGGCATAGAACACCAGCAGGGCCAGGCCGCAGGCAAACCAACAGCCGAAAAATTTTCCGAAGATGAGCTCGTTGCGGCTGACCGGTTTGGACAGCAGCGAAAACAGCGTGCGGCTCTCGCGTTCGGCATGGATCTGCCGGGCGGTGAGCGTCACGGCAATGACGATGGAGGAAATCCAGACCAGCAGCAGGCAGAGTTCCTTGACGTAACGCACCATTTTCAAGTCGCCAAAAAAATGGACGGACCCGGAAATCAGCGTGAGGAACACGGTGATGATCAGCAAGACATAGGCATCCTTGCGCCGGATGAGTTCCTTGAGCGCGATGCTGGCAATGACGATGATGTTGTTCATGGTTCAGTTGGTTTTGACCCGGGGCTGATAGCCGATGACCCGAAGGAAAAGCTGTTCCAGGCTGCAGTTGTGTTCCTTCACCAGCGCGTCCACTGCGCCGATCACCCGCAATTTGCCCTCATGCAGAATTGCCACGCGATCGCAGACGGTTTCCACCTCGCCCAGTTCATGTGAAGAGAATAAAACCGTTTTGCCTTCTTCTTTGAGGCGATTGATGATTTCACGCACCTGCATCCGTCCGATGGGATCGAGGCCGCTGGTGGGTTCGTCCAGGATGAGCAGGGCCGGATTGTTGATAAGCGCCTGGGCCAGCCCGATCCGCTGCTGCATGCCCTTGGAGTAGGTCTTGATGAGCCGCCGGCGGGCATGGTCCAGTTCCACGAGTTTGAGCACCATGTCCACCCGTTGGTCGCGCTGGGGCCGGGGGATCCGGAAAATGCGGGCGTAATAGCGAAGCAGTTCCTCGGCGGTGAGAAATTTGTAGTAGTACGTCATCTCCGGCAGATAGCCAAGCTGCTGCCGCGCCTGCGGGTCGCGTGCGGTGCGTCCAAAGAGTTTCGCGTCGCCCTCCGTGGCATTCACAAAGCCGAGCAGGACATTCATGGTGGTGGTTTTGCCGGCGCCATTCGGACCGAGCAGGCCGAAGATTTCGCCGGGATGGACGTCCAGGTCGAGGCCGGCAACGGCGGTTTTGGCCGGAATACCGCGCCCGGAAGCCGGATAGACAACCCGGAGGTTGCGAATTTCAATGGGGGGAGGATTGGTCATGGGTAGATGGTTCCACGGCATGGGTCGGGACTGAATTGGATGAGACCAGTTCGTCGATCTGTTCCTGAATGGAATCCGGACGGGGCGAAATCCGTTTAAGGGATTTCAAATACCCGATGGCGGCGGCGGTGTTGCCTTCGTGTTTTTCCAATAGAAACAGCGCGCTCAGGATGTGTTCCAGGAGAAACAGGTCCTGGTCGGTCTTTCCGGAATTTTCCTGGCCCCAGTTGTGGAGGGCGGCAAGATACAGGTTTCGCGCCTGGGGATAATTATTTCGTCCTTCACGGTAGAGCTGCCCCAGTTCGTACAGGATGGCCGCGCTGCCGGGATTTTCCCGCAAGCCGTCGCGCAGGCAGCTTTCCGCTTCATCCACCTTGTGTAATCGCACGCGCAACCAGTAGGCGGTGACGAGATAGGTTTCGACCCGTTTTTGATCCAGGTCGGCCGAGAGTTTCAGCCACGGCATGATTTCCTTTATTTCCGTCGCGCCGCTGCCGTCCGCGCCGCCCTGGTCCAGGTGCGTGTGCGAGGAGGGAAAGAAGTTGAGTTCGAACCGTTCCACCCAGTTGTTCGGATGGCTGAAAATGGTTTCATCGTCGCCGGAATTTTTACTTTCCATCGTGCCGGAGTCCTCGCCGATGTGCGGCGTCCGAAACGACGCGTTGTTGTCAAAAATCGTCGGGTAGTAACCGCTGTGAAAATAGGCGTCGGCCTTGACGAAGAAACTGTTGGCGAAGAGGCGGCTGCTGTCGCCCAGCCAGTACGCCACGGGATTTTCGTCGCTCTCTCCGCTGTCCCGGAGGCGTTGTTCCTCCAGCGGGCCGATTTTTGCGGCGAGGCCAAAGGCGAGCACCAGCCACCACACCGGAACCAGGACCCCCAGGCGCGAGACAGACTGACTGTTCCGGTTGGACAACATTGTTCTAAAAGACATTCCTACTGAAGAGACGGTTCAAAAAACCGGCCAGGACCGGAAGCTTCGCCTGGAGTCGACGCATGCGGCGGCGATACCCATCCCATCCGCAAGGCAGCGAGTACCGACTTGCCGGACAAGACCCGTTGTCGCTTCTTGAATTGCAAAGCATTCGCACAGTAGCAAACCACGTGCCTGCAACAAGTCTTAATTATAAATGGAAAGAGACCCTGGCCACCCGCCGAACGTTGACAATCCCCCCGGTCCGAATTGACTGCCGAAACTATTTTACCATTACGAGTTTCATCTCTGATATTGAAAGTTGGCGTGTTTTCTGAAACCCTGTTTGTGCGGGCCTGTAGCTCAATTGGTTAGAGCAGAGCACTCATAATGCTTTGGTTCTCGGTTCAAGTCCGAGCAGGCCCACCAGGAGTTTACGGGCGCACCTTGACATTGACCCGGGTTACGTTGGAGAAACAGGGGGCGCCGATCTCCCGATCGGCGAAAACGGCGAGTTTTCTGCCGATTTCGTCGGACGGGAGTTCGGCGCTCCGGGGTAATGTCCGGAATACGCCCGGAGTTCACCGTCATAAGATATTTTTCTTTACTTCAATATGAGAAGCTGTTTCCATGGATAAGCAATTAGAGGTTTTATGAAATCCGGGTACGCGTTTATTTTTGTTCTCAACCTTCTGGTCAGCCTCGCGTTGGCCTGGGCGGTCATTGTGCTTTTCTCCAAGGAACAGGCGAAAGAGCGAATGATTCAGGATCTCGAGGCCCAGCGGCAATCCGACCAGCAGAAGGCGGTCAAGGCGCGGCAGGAACTGGACGCGCAGAAGGAATTTGAAGCGCAGATGAAGCTGGGAGCGGCAAAGGAGCTCGAACAAAAGAAAATGCGCCTGATCAATGATGACCTGGACCGGATTGACGCGCGTTTGCAACGGGTGCTGGACCAGCCATCCGGTTTCGCGGATCAGACCAAGGCGCAGCGGGATACCCAGGAGGAGCTGCTGAGAGAGTTGGCCAGTTGCGCGCGGACCGAAATCGGGGTTCTGATGGGAGAAATGCAAAACGCCGGTTTTACCAACAATGATGTCCTGTCCGAACGACTGGCCGATTTTTTCAAAAATTACCAGAACAAGATTCACGACGAGCACATGAGTTACGATTATATTGATCTGGGATTTACCGACAGCGACCGCAAGAAGGAACTGGACACGGAATCGGCGCAGTCGTTGCAACTGGCCTTCGGCGCCCGGCGGGCGATTCATGGCCTCAAACAAAATCCGAAGGACGTGGCTGAATAAGGCCGACGTCAGTCCACGTTCAGATCTTCGATTTCCAAAAAGCCGTGCAACTGGCGGATGCGGGTGGGGTGCCGCATTTTGCGGAGCGCCTTGGCTTCGATTTGCCGGATGCGTTCGCGGGTGACCCGGAATTGTTGTCCGACTTCCTCGAGGGTGCGGGCGCAGCCGTCGCCCAGGCCAAAACGCAGTTCCAGCACTTTCCGCTCGCGTTCGGTCAGACTGCACAACACATCGCCCAGTTTATCCTTGAGCAGGCTGAAGCTGGTGATGTCCAGCGGATTGTCGGCGGCCTTGTCCTCGATGAAATCGCCGAAATTGGCTTCATCGGCGTCACCGACCGGCGATTGCAATGAAATCGGCTGCTGGGCCATTTTCAAAACGGCGCGCACCCGGTCCACCGGAATCTGCATCTCGTCGGCAATCTCCTCCGGGGTGGGCTCGCGGCCAAAATCCTGCAGCAGGCGTTTTTGCAGGCGCATCAGTTTGTTGATGATTTCGATCATGTGCACCGGAATGCGAATCGTCCGGGCCTGGTCGGCGATGCTGCGCGTGATGGCCTGCCGGATCCACCAGGTGGCGTAGGTGGAAAATTTGTAACCGCGGCGGTACTCGAACTTTTCCACCGCTTTCATCAGGCCCATGTTTCCCTCCTGGATCAGGTCGAGAAACGACAGGCCGCGATTGGTGTATTTTTTGGCAATGGAAATGACCAGGCGCAGGTTGGCCTCGACCATTTCGGTTTTGGCCTGGAGGGCCTTGGTGGAGAATTCGCGCAACTGGTCGAAAGCCTTGAGATAATCCTCATGGGGCATCCGGACAAATTCCTCCAGTGCCCGGATCTTTTGCCGTTCGGCTTCAACCAGGTGCCGTTGGGCGCTGGATTCGCGTTGCGCCTCGGCGTCCGCCAGCGCGCGCAGGCTGTACTGCAGTTTGTCGTGGATATTTTCGGCGACCAGCGCCATTTCCTCGACCACCTTCTGTTTGCAGCAAAATTTAGGAAACAGCTTTTGAAGTTTCTGGTCGGCCCGTTTGAACGCGGCCAGGGCGCGCGTCGATTTGGATTTATGATGCGAGTCCCGCCAGTCGGTGTACATTTCGTCCACTTCCCGGTCCGCCTCCCGGACCTGGGCGGCCAGCCGCTGCAATGCGCGCAGGTGGGCGCTGCGGTTGTCGACTTTTTTGTCGAGGATGACGCGGTCAAACCGCTCCCGCGGCGGTTCCACGAGCAGCTTTTCCGCCAGCGCAATATGTTCTTTGCCGGCGAAACCCAGGCGGTAGATAATCTGTCGAACCTGATTTTCGGCGGCTTCGATGCGTTTGGAGATTTCCACCTCCTGTTCCCGGGTGAGCAATGCCACCTGTCCCATCTGCTTGAGATACATCCGGACCGGGTCATCCAGAATGTCCAGGCGGTTGGTGTCTTCCTCCTCGCTTTCCTGGGTCTTGACGCGGTCGACTTCCGCCTGGTCGACCACCTCAATTTCCAGGCTGCGCAGCTTGGCAAAAATCAGATCCAGCTTCTCCGGTTCAATCGTGTTGTCCGGCAGGATTTCATTGATGTCATTGTAGGTCAAATGACCCTGTTCCTGTGCCAGGCGGACGAGTTCCTTGATTTTTTCCGACAGGTCGGCATCGGCATCCGCGGCCGGCGCATTGTTCAGCGGTGAAGCGGCGGGATGGGCGGTCCGGGAAGCGGCGGCACCGTTATGACCATTTTTTTTCGGGGATGAATCCACCTCGGCTTGACGAACCTTCGATTTAGACATACGCGTTCAGCTTCTCCGGCTCAACACCGGAAGTGCGCGGGAATATGTAAAGTCCATTCTCCCGCGTCAAGCGGGTAAATGTTTTTATTGCCGATGCCCGGCAAACCGGGCGATGAGGAAAAAACTTCACGTGTCGGCGGCGACATAGATGTCGCGTTTTTTCAAATGTTCCACAATCATTTCCACCGTGCGGTCGATCGCGCCGCGATTTTCCCGAACGACGCGCTGCGCATTGCGTCCCAGTTCGGCGCGCCGGTTTTCGTCGGCCAGGAGGGCGGCGATGGTCTCTTCCAGCTGCTGCGGATCGCGCACCTGGACGGCGCCGTTTTGCGAGACAAAACTGCGGGTGATGTCGGCGAAATTTTGCATATTCGGACCCAACACCATGGCCTTGCCGAGCGTGGCGGGTTCGATTGGATTTTGTCCTCCCATGGCGGTGATGCTTTTTCCGACAAACACCAACGTCGCACAGGAATAGAAAAAACGCAACTCGCCGGTGGTGTTGACCAGCAGACAGTCCAGTTCGCCTTCGCGGAACTGGGTGTTGGTATAAATTTCATTGCGGTAAATGAATTTCACGCCGCGGTCCTGCAACTGCCGGCCGGCCTCCTTGGCGCGTTCAAAATGGCGCGGGACAACCACCAGGAACAATTTCGGGAACCGGGCGCGCAGTCGCTGGGCGATTTCCGCCAGCAGGACCTCTTCGCCGGCGTGCGTGCTGCCGCCGACCAGGATCGGCGCCTCGGCGGGCACCCCCAACTGCCGCAGCATGGCCGGCACGTCGAGCACGCGGCGTTCATCCAGCTTCGCGGCATCGAACTTCAAATTGCCCACCACCTGGATGGCCTCCGGACGGCAGCCGATTTCCCGCAGCCGCGCGGCGTCAGTTTCATTTTGCGCGCCGATGCCGGAAAACGACGCAAAGAGGGGTTGAAACAAGAAGCCAAACCGCAGGTAACGCCGGTGGGACCGGTCGGAAAGTCGCGCATTGGCCAGGAACAGCGGGACACCGAGGCCGCGGGCGCGCCAGATGAAATTGGGCCAGATTTCCGCTTCGATGAGCACTATGGCCTTCGGATGGATGACGGCCATTGCCCGGCTGACACATTTTCGCCGGTCAATCGGGTAGTAAATTTTGCTGATATGTGTCGGCAGCCGGCTGCGCAGCTCGCCCATGCCGGTCGTGGTGGTTGTGGAAACGACGATTTTAATGTTGGGCACCCGCGGCTCCAGCGCGCCGATGAGCTGCGTGCATAAATTGACCTCGCCGACACTGACCGCGTGGAGCCAGATGACGTCGCGGTTGGTCAGGGCCTGTTTGAGCCCGGGGTTGTAATGTCCAAAACGTTCGCTGAAACCGGGAACCCAGTTGCCGCGCCGCCAAAGCCGCCAGAAGTAATACGGCGACGACAGGACAAAAAAAATATTGAATAATATGTTGTAAAGCGTGCGCACGCAAAGGCCCGAAGTCACCGGGATCAATTTCGAGCAATCAGACGCCTGATGTAAAGAAAATGTTTCAAACCGGTGAAGGTTCGGCGACAGGACCGAATCGACTTTTCCGGCGAACCGGTCGGCGGCGGGAACTGCGCCGGAATAAATTAGTTTGAAGTCGGGGCGGGATTCCCGCAAAAATCCGCCCGCTGGCGGTCGGTCCCGTTATCGCTGCGGCCACACCCGCCGGCAACGTTCAAGCATGGCCCCGGCCAAAAAAAATATTGTGCCGCTGCTGATCTGGCTTTCCGCCGCATTGATTTCCATCGCCGTCGCGGGAGCGCACTTCTATTTTCTGCATCACGCCGGCGGGTTCTGGCGCGATGAAGTCAACCTCATTAATTTGTCCGGCGGCCAGTCCTGGGCGGATATGGAAAAGGATTCGTTTCCACTCCTGATGCCGCTGCTGATTCGTGCCTGGCTGGGCGCCGGTGGAACTGAAACCGGCCTGCGAGGGCTTGGCCTCCTGATTGGCCTGGGAATCCTGCTGGCGCTTTGGCTGGCCAGCTGGAAAATCACCCGCCGGCCGCCATTGCTCGGACTGGCCCTGTTCGCGGCGAACAGCACCTTGATTATTTTCGGTGATTCGTTGCGCGCCTATGGTCTCGGATGTCTGGGGATCATATTGGCCACCTTTGCCGGCGGTTTTTTTGTGTTGAAACCGTCCTGGTCACGGGCCGGTTGGCTGGCGGCCTTTGCCATCCTGAGCGTCCAAACGCTTTATCATAACGCCATCCTGGTCGGCGCTATCTGTCTGGCGGCGGCGTTGGCCGGTCTTCGGCACCGGAACCGCGCGGCGGTGATTGGGCCGCTGGTGGCCGGTGCCCTGGCCGCGGTCTCGTTGCTGCCGTATTTGCCGATACTGGTCGGCGACCGGGAAGCTTCCGGCAGCCCGCGAACCGGCCTCAAGCTGCCGCGCCTGATGGAAGGGTTCCAGGACAGTTTCGGATTCCCGGTCGCCCAATATATATGGGTCTGGGGATTGCTTGCCGCCGTCGTGTTGTTTTGCGGTTGGAGGGTGTTTCGGGAAAGCCGGAGTGCCACGCTGTCGTCCGATGAAACGCGTTCTGCCGGCGATCTGACTTTATTTGCCGCTGCGACGTTGGCCTTGGCGTCCATCGGCTTTCTGGTTTTTTTGTGGCTGGCGGCATTTCCTTCCCAATCTTGGTACTGGCTGCCGCTGATGGCCGTCGCCGTGGTTTGCCTGGATCTGGCCTGGCCGCAATGGCCGGAACGGATGCACACCGCAATCGTGGTGCTGGCTCTTGGGACCGTCTTGATTGCCACTCCGGTCGCCGGCCGGTTTTTGGATTATCACTATACCAACGTGGATGTCTGGGCGCGCGCCCTGAAAAACCAGGCTGCGCCGGACGATTATATCGTAGTGGTGCCGTGGTTTGATGGAATTACGTTCGAACATTATTTTAAGAATCCAACCGCATGGGATACCCTGCCGCCGATTTCGGATCATCGCACCCATCGCTTTGACCTGGTCAAAATCCAGTTGCAAAACACCAACGCCCTGGCGCCGGTGCTGGAAAGAATGACGACGGCGCTGCAATCCGGCCATCGCGTCTGGGTGCTGGCGGAGCAGGGATGGATGGGCGTGCCCGAACCGGGGACCCCCGCTGCGGCGCCATTGCCGCCGGCGCCGCTGGGTCCCTGGGGTTGGTCCGAGATGCCTTACACCATGGTCTGGGTCTCCCAGACGGCGCATTACCTCGGAGATCATAGCCGTGAGTTTGTACGGGTTAAAAGTCTCGCCGCCGGGCAGCGGATTATCGAGAACACGGAATTGTTTGTGGCCGACGGCTGGCGGGCTGACGCCCATCTTCTGCACCCGGCTCCAACATCGGAGCCTGCCCGGCCCTGATTGGCGGTGTAGCGGCTAGATTTTGGCAGGGATGCCGCGTTGCGGCGTCCGGACAGCGCCGCGCGCTGTCCCTGCCTTTTAGATAGAAGGTGTCATTTCCGATTGGTTGTCCGGCTTGACGATTGCGCCGTTCGCTGCGACTTTGGCGTGGCTTGGCGCAGAACGCGGCAGCGTCGGCGACCAGCGAATTGTTCGCTGACATCCAGCAAGCGACCGCCGTGCAGTCCCTGGCGCGGCGCGTGGCTGATGGCGGAGCGTTGTCCGCTGCCGGCGTGTGTGCGTCCGCCCGGCCGTTTCTGGCCGTTCTCCTCCACCAGACTTTTCCGCAGCGCCCGATCATCGTCGTCACCGACAACCTTAAAACACAGGAGAGTTTCCAGCAGGACCTGGAAACATGGCTGTCGCTGACCGTGCCGTCCTCCGCGCCTCCGCCTGCGTCGTCGCCGCTCTTTTATCCCGCCTGGGACGCGTTGCCGCATGAAGGCAAGCTTCCGCATGCCGACACGATCAGCGACCGGTTGCAAACGCTGGCGGCGTTGAATCGTCCTCTTTCCGGGCCGGGTCAGCCGATTGCGCCGAAAGCACCGATTGTCGTCACGAACGTCGCCGCGCTTTTGCAAAAAACCTTTCCCCCGGAGACATTGCGCCGGCACACCCGCATGCTTGGTCGCGGCGATAAAATCGATCCGCTCGACCTGGTGGAATGGCTGGAAGAGCAGGGATACGAACCGGAAGCGCAGGTGACGCAAAAGGGCGAGATTGCCCTGCGCGGCGGCATCCTGGATCTATGGCCGCTGACCAGTCCCTGGCCGGTGCGGCTTGAATTTTTTGGCGACGAACTGGAATCCCTGCGCCAGTTTGATCCGTTGACCCAGATTTCGCGCGAGGAAATATTGAACGTCGGTGTCCCCCCTGCCGGCGAATGGGGGATGTTGCAGCGCTGGCCGATGGCGGCCGAATCTTCCGCCGGCGACCGTCCGGCGCTGGCCACGTTGCTGGATTATTTGCCCCGGGCGGCCGTCTTTCTGCTGTGCGAACCGGAACAGCTTGATCTCCGTGCCGCCGAATATGCGGGGCGGATGCCGAAAGGCGATCCCTATTTTGTCGCCTGGGAAGAATTCCTGGGAGACCTCGACCGGCGCGGCCTGACGCGGTTGGAGTTGGCCGAAGGGGACGCGGCGTTGTTCACGAGCCTGGAAGCGTTCCGGCCGGTGACGGAGCGGTTGCCGGAACCGCAGGTGGCCGCCTTGCAGCGCCGTGAATTTTTCAACCAGCTCCATCGCTGGCTCCGCCAGGGCCATGCCGTTCATGTTTTCTGCAATAATGCCGGCGAGAAACAGCGGTTTGAAGAAATCTGGAAGGAATACGGCTTGTTATCCGGGAAACGCCTCGCCGTCCGCCTGGGCGCGCTCGCGCGGGGTTTTCTGTGCGATGAAGCCGGTCTGGTCGTGGTCACTGACGCGGAAATTTTCGGCCGGTACAAAATCCAGCGGCCGCGCCGGTTGAAATCATCGCACGCATTGGCTGCGCGTTCAGCGCTGGACATCGATTTCAGTGAACTGGAGGAAGGCGACCTCGTCGTCCACATCCAATACGGCATTGGCCGTTATCTCGGCCTGAAAAATCTTCCCACCACTTCCGCCGGACCGCCGGCGGGCATCAGCCATCGGGCTGCGGAAACCGAATGTCTGGTCATTGAATATGCTCCCGCCAGTGCCGGCGATGAACCGCCGAAGTTGTACGTGCCCGTCACCGAATCGCATCTGGTCAGCAAATATGTCGGGGTCGGCAAGGTGCGTCCGCCGTTGAACACGCTGGGCGGCACCCGCTGGCAAAAGGCGAAAGAGCAGGCGGAACGCGCCGTCCGGGACGTCGCCGCCGAATTGTTGCAGATCCAGGCGGCGCGCGAGTCCCGCCCCGGCCATGCGTTCCCGTCCGACGTGCCGTGGCAGCGCGAGTTCGAGAGCGCCTTTATTTTCGAGGAAACCCCGGACCAGCTTCGCGCCATCGGGGAGACCAAATCCGATATGGAACACGCCCGGCCGATGGACCGTCTGATTTGCGGCGATGTCGGTTTCGGAAAAACCGAGGTGGCCATCCGCGCGGCGTTCAAGGCGGTGATGGGCGGGCGGCAGGTCGCCGTCCTGGTGCCCACCACGGTCCTGGCGCAGCAACATTTCAACACGTTCCGGGAACGGATGGCGGATTATCCGGTTCGGATCGAACTGCTCTCGCGCTTTCGGACCCGGCGGGAACAACAGCGGGTGGTCCAAGACCTCGCGGCCGGCGCGGTGGACATCGTCATCGGAACCCACCGCCTGATCCAGAAGGACATCGGATTCAAGGAACTCGGGCTGGTGATCATCGATGAGGAGCAGCGTTTCGGGGTGTTGCACAAGGAGAAGTTCAAGCAATTGCGGACGCTGGTGGACGTGCTCACGCTCAGCGCCACGCCGATTCCGCGCACGTTGTATCTGGCGTTGTCCGGCGCGCGCGACATGAGCACCATCCAGACACCGCCGCACGACCGTCTGCCGGTGGAAACCATCGCCGTGCAATACGATGAGCGGATCATCCGCGACGCCATCCAGCGCGAGTTGAATCGCGGCGGGCAGGTTTTCTTTCTGCACAACCGCGTGATGACCATCGAAATGATGCGGTCGAAATTGTCGGCCCTGGTGCCGGCGGCGCGCATCGTGGTCGGCCACGGCCAGATGGAGGCGGATGAACTGGAGACGGTGATGACGAAATTCGTCAACGGCGAGGCGGATGTGCTGCTGTCGACGACCATCATCGAAAGCGGCCTGGATATTCCGAATGCCAATACCATTATTATCGATCGTGCCGACCGGTTCGGGTTGAGCGACCTGTACCAGTTGCGCGGGCGGGTCGGCCGTTACAAGCACCAGGCGTACGCCTACCTGTTGTTGCCGCGGCATGCGAGCCTGCTCAGTGACGTGCGCAAACGGATCAGCGCCATCAAACAATATTCCACGCTCGGCAGCGGCTTTAAAATCGCCATGCGCGACCTCGAGATCCGCGGCGCCGGCAACCTGCTGGGGGCCGAACAAAGTGGTCACATCACGGCCGTCGGTTTCGAACTCTATTGCCAGCTTCTCAAACAAAGCGTTTCGTCGCTCAAGGGAGAACAGGTGAAGCCGCGTGCGGCGGTGGAAGTACAGCTGGATTTTCTGGAAATGAATGCGGCGGCCGGCGAACCACCTTCGGAAGGACGTGTTCCCGGAGCCGCCAGGGAGTCGTCGGAGGAGACGTCGCCTACTTCTCTCCGAAAAACGGCCTCGTTGCCCCACCATTACATCGCCGAACCTCAGCATCGCATCGAGATTTACCGCAAACTGGCGCAGGCGACCGACAAGGCGGCCCTGGACGGGCTCAACCGCGAATTACGCGACCGGTTTGGACCGCTGCCGCGACCGGTGGAACTGTTGCTGTCGGTGGCCGAATTGAAAGTTCTCGCGGCGGAAAAAGCGGTGACGGCGATCGAAGTGAAAGAGGACAAGCTGATGCTCACCCGCCATGGCGATTTCATCACCCTGGGCGGAAAATTTCCGCGCCTGGCGAAGAAAGACGCCGGGGCGCGCTTGAAAGAAATTAAGAAGCTGTTGTTGGCGATTTGAAGCATTGGTCCGTTTGGTCAACGGGGCGCATCCCGACACTGCCCCGGAGCGCCGAACTCCGGTTCGGCGAAATTGACGGAAAACTCGCCGTTCATGCCGATCTGGAGATCGGCGCTCCACCTTTCCGCAACGTGTGACCCGGGCAGTGCCAGGCCGCGGCCGGGCCGGCAAATTCGGCCGTTTCAGGCTTGACTGTTTCGGCCATCACCGGTACTTGCAACGTCCTGATCGGACGAATGTACGGTATCAGAACCGTGGCAGCTCGAATTGCAGAAATTTATGAATCAGAAATCATGTCTTCAAACGGCTTGTTGTACCCTGCTGTTGACGTCGGGTTTGGGAATTTCGGTTCCCCTGGCCGTTTCGGCGGATGATGCGGCGCCGGTAACCACCAATGCCCCGGCAGGCGAAGCGGCGGCTGCGGCGACCAATAATCCGTCGGCAACCGAGTCCGCAGCGGCGCCCGCCGATCAATCAACCAATGCCGTTCCGAATATCGCACCGGCAACCCCAGCAGCCATTCCGGCGGCCGCGGCAGCCACTCCGGCAGCCGCCGTACCGGCCACTCCGATAACCACGAGTCCCGCCAAGGCGCCCGCGGCAGCGCCGGAAATGGGGCCGCCGGCCTATCACGCGATCAATCTGTCGGCGGAGGCGGGCACTACCGGCGCCGGTGGCGCCGTGGTCTGGCGTTTTGCCGACCATGTCGGGCTGGTGGGCGGCATGGACTATTTTTATTTTTCATTGAACAAAACCTACAGCGGCATTCCCTATTCCGGAGACGCCCGCCTGATGTCGGAACGCGTGGGCCTGAATCTGTATCCCTCGGCGGAACATTCCTTTTATGTCAGCTTCGGCGTGTATCTGAATCAGAACCGCTTCGACGGCTCCGCCACCAGCGATGGCACCCTGGAGATCAACGGCTTCCCGGTGCCGCCAGGAGATTCGGTCCACCTGACCTATCAACAACAACCGGTGGACGGCTATGTGTCCCTCGGCGGAAATCTTTACTTCGACAAGGCCCATCATTTTTCGCTGGGCACCGAGCTGGGGGCGTTCTACCTGGGCAATCCCAAAGTGAGTGTCACGACGACACCGCCCGGCTCCGTTCCGCAATCGGACCTGGATGCCTACAAGCACAAGGTTGAATCAGAAATCAAGAAGCTCCCCGTCTGGCCGATCATTCGGATCTCGTTGGGTTATTCGTTTTAGGGCATTTTCAGAAGAACTGTATCCGTCGGCGTCAGCCGGCGGCATTTCAATATCGGGGAAATAATACGGCGCGAACTGACGTTCGCGGCTACAGAATTTTTTAGACCGCTCCAGCCGGCAATTGTGGCGGCGGCCGGACGGGGATAAATTTCGGCATTGCCTTTCGCGCTGCGGCGGGGCAAGCTATTCTACTCTGACGTCGGGGCGTAGCGTAGCCTGGCTAGCGCGCTTGTTTCGGGTACAAGAGGTCGTGAGTTCGAATCTCACCGCCCCGACCATTTTTTCAATTATGACCTTCGTTCGCCGATTTCCGATTTGAAAACTCAAACTCACCCGCGGGAAAACCTGGTGGTGGAATTGGACTCCATCGTCAAACCGCTCAATCTGGCGGAATATTTTCCCGAATCACCGAGGCTTGAGGTCGAGCTGGGCTGCGGTGATGCTTCGTTTCTGGTCGAATACGCCGCCCGGCATCCGGAGCGGAATTTTATCGGCGTGGAACGCCTGCTGGGGCGGTTGCGCAAGCTCGACCGCAAGGGCCGCCGGGCCGGCCTGGCCAATCTGCGGGGCGTGCAGATCGAATCCTCCTATTTTCTGCGGTATCTGTTGCCGCCCGGTTCGGCGTCGGCGCTGCACGTTTATTTTCCCGATCCCTGGCCGAAGAAACGGCATCACAAAAACCGGCTCGTCAACGCCGCATTTCCTTCCCTGGCCCGCCAGGCGCTGGTTCCCGGCGGAGTGGTGTATTTACGGACCGATGACCGGGATTACTTCGGGCAGATGACCGAAGTATTTGGCGCCGATGCCGCATTCCAGCCGGTTGAAACGCCGTCCGAACTGGCGGAACTGGTGACGGATTTCGAACGTGAATTTCTCCGGCGGGGAATCCAGACCTTGCGCTCGGCGTACCGGGTCCGGTAGCCATCAAGGTTAACCATCGCGAACATTTAGCAGTACCTTAATTTGACTGCGCGGACATGTCCGCGCTTTGGATTGACGCGACATGTGCGGTAGGGAAAGCGGCGTCGTGCCGCCGCACTCCAAATTAAGGCACTCCGACCGTTCAGACGTCAATCACCGGACCGTTTCCTTTGTCGGACCCCGGCGGCCGTGGCCGGTGATGGACGGTGACCCGGGTATTGCCCATGCCGGTCATGGCGTTCAAAGCCATGGAGACGATGCTGATGATGATGGCTCCCAGGAAGGCGAACCCGAAACTGTCGACTTGGAAGTACGGGCCCATCAGGACCCCGACGAAATAGAGCAGCAGCGCGTTGATCACCAGGGTGAACAGACCGAGTGTAAAAATCAGCAGCGGCAGCGCCAGGAACATCAGAATGGGCCGCACGAAGGCATTGAGAATGCCGAGCAACAAGGCAGCGATCACCAGGTGGACCGGTTTTTGATAGTGGACATGACTGTGAAGAATGATCGTTGCCACGACCACCGCCAGGGTGTTGATCGCCCAGCTTCCCAGGAAGCGCAGAAATCGATTTGATTCAGGCCGCATATTCATCCGAAGAATAATGACTTCAAGGTGCGGCAGCGCGCCGGGAAAAACAAGGGGCAAACTGACGGCTCGGACCGTTCCGGTGATGCGGGTCGGTCTGGCACAACAGTTGCTAATTAACAGCACCCTGTATTCAGACCGGATTTATCATCCGGGAAAGCCTGTTCAACCGGAATTCAGGGGAAGACCGGAGCGGAAACACAATCGGTTCAAAATGTATGCAAGAACAAGCGGAGGCAAAAAAGGAACGTCGCATCCGTGTCGGACCGGATCAGGTGACCGTGACGGACGACGCGGTGGTCATCGAAGCCAAATTTGAACTGCCGGAATGGGAAGTCCGCAGCTACCAGGCGCCGGCGATCTTTTTCGAAGAAAAAAAATATCTGCTGGTCGAAATTGGACGGGCGCATCCGCCGTATGTGTTCCGCTATGTGCTCCATCCCTGGCCGGAGGGCAAGGTCGCGAACCCCAAACTGTTTCATACCTACAACGCCGAAACCGTGGCGGAGCGGGACGCGTGCCGGCGGGGAGAGGCGTTCAACGAAATCATGTGGATCTGTCTGCTGCCGTTTTACCCGTTCCTGGGTTTGCTCTGGTCCGGCGTCCAGCGGCAACTCCATCGGTTCGACTATTTGCCCCGGACGATCACCGGCCTTTCCATCTTCACCGTGTTCGGTCTGGCCCTGACCCAGGGGGCGCTCATTGCCCTGACGCTCCAGGCCAGCGTCCGGAGCGGGCAAATGATGGCCGGCGGAATTCTCCGGGCCGTCCTGAATCGCAGTTACCTGGAACTCGGCCCGATCAGCATTCCAGTCATCATTCTGGATATTCTGCTGATCCTGGCGTTCCTGGCGGATGTGGGGATACGTTATACGTACTATCTCCGGGACGACCAGTGGTCCGGCGGTTTTCTGGAGTGGGTGATGCCGAAAACGGATCGCAAACGATAGCGTTTGGAGCGGCTGCGCGAGAGCGGTTTCGGGAACGACTTTCTGCCCGGGCCCCTTGGACGCACGGCATCAACCGGCACAACAATTCAATCCATTCGGCTTCAGAACATTCAAACAGAAACCAGTCCGGCTCATTTTGTGAGTTTTATGTGAATTGATTGTGAATAACTTTTCCGGGTTGTCTGATTCCGGGGCATAAGGCTTGCGGCTAATCGGTATTATGCTCGGAAATTTTAATGCTCCCGGTGCCGACGTCGAAATTGAAGTTATTCTGGACGGTCTGCCGGTGGGGATACCGGCTGAATACCGTTCGATTGGCGCCATTCGTTGCCATCTTGAGGCGCTGGCGATGGAACGGCAACGGATTTTGCATTCTCTCAGCATCGACGGCCAACCGGTAAATCTTGCCTTGCCCTTGCGGGATTGGGGCACATTTTGTCGCGTGGACGCCGGGACGGTTGCCCTGGAAGAGACGTCGCTGTTGCTGTTGAAGCGAGCCTTTCAACAAACCGAGTATGCCCGGGAATGTGTCGAAACCGCCTTGACCCTGGTCCTCATCAACAGCGCCCAGGTGGCGCATGAAGTCTGGTGGAACCTGGCGATGGTTCTCAAGGAGCCGGTGCTCACTTTGAGCCTGTTGCCGGATAACCTGGGTGGCGGCCCGGATGCCGTGGCCTCACCGACGCAACTTCGCAAGTGGCAATTGGAGCAAATTGCCGCCATTATTCGGGATGTGGACAGGGTCTGCCTTTCGAAGGATCCCATACCACTGTCCAATGCATTGGAAAGACGCGTATTGCCGTGGCTGCAGAACCTGAGCGAACTCGTCAGTCTGTGGTACGAAACCGCCCTCGCCGGTTCACGCCTGGGAATCCGGTACGCGGTCTCCTGAGGCCGGGCCGGGGCCGGCGGATTCGCCGGAACGCCTTACCCTGAACAAAAGAAAAACACAAAAAAGGGGCGCCAGGAACACGCCGGCGGCGGGTGCCAGCGACGTACAGAGGCCCAAAGAAATGAGGCAATAACCGATTAAAATAATCGGCTTGTTGCGGAATCGGCCGGTCGCGCCATTTCTAAAAACTTCACCTTCGGAAAATACATTCACGTAGGGCATCAGGTTGTTGTACGGACCGACCGCGCGGCCGCAGTTTTCGCAAAACCACATGCCCGGCTCCTGAGGGGTTGAGCAATGAGGACAAACTTCCCGCGTTTCCGGGTCGTCCAGCCGACGCTGAACTTCCGCATCCCAGGGATCGGGTGATGGCGGCGATTCCCGGACCCGACTGATCCATCGCCACAGTCCGGCGAGGAGCAAAAAGGCGATGCCCAGCCCGGCCACAATGTCATCTGGATCGTTGGTCTGAAACATGAACGGATATAACCTTCCACCGGGTGGAACGAGGGTCAAGAGCCAATCGGATTGGCGTCGCCGGTCGTCGGCAAAGGCTGCGGGTCAGACGGAGGACGGAGGTTGTTGTTCATTGCGAATGGGAGGCAGGCCGCCGCTTTCGGCGAGGGTCCGTGGCTGCGAAGGGACTTCCAGTCGCCGGTGGGTGCGGCGGCTTCCGGATCGGGAGCGATGATGACGGGATGGCCGCAGACCGCGACGCCGGCGGGAGAGGATGGCCCAGCTGAAAAACACCAGCGCCACGATTGAAAGCGCACCGAAATAAATCAGCAATTGGGAGACGGTGGATCCGGAAGGAATCATCGCCCGCAGCGAATTCCTTCCATTGATGTCATTTATTCCTGCCAAAAAAACTGGAATTGTCATCATGGAAAGACGTTAGTAGAGCAGGCCGCATGCCGATCAGCCGCGGCCGGAAGGCTTAAACCCGCGCGATGGTTTCATTTTCCGGTATCGCGGCGTTGCCGGCGGAGGCGGACCGTCACCATCTTTCATCCGCTTCAATTCCTTGATCTGGTCGCGAAGCAGGGCCGCTTTTTCAAAATGCAGCTCTTCGGCAGCGGCGAGCATTTCCGTTTCCAGTTGGCTGATGGTTTCCGTCAGGTCAAGGTCCATGCCCGCATCGTTCAGCATGGCCCCGGCTTCCTGGCGATTGGATTCGCAGGTGGCCAGGCTTTCTTCGACCGCCCGGCTCACGCCGCGAGGCGTAATGTGATGCTCGCGGTTGTAGTCGAGCTGTTTCCGGCGCCGGTATTCGGAGACGGCCAGAAATTTTTTGATGCTCGCCGTCATCACGTCGGCGTAGAGGATGACTTCGCCATGGAGATGCCGGGCGGCGCGGCCGGCGGTCTGGATGAGGCTGGTCTCACTGCGTAAAAAACCTTCCTTGTCCGCGTCGAGAATCGCCACCAGCGAAACCTCCGGCAGGTCCAGGCCTTCGCGAAGCAGGTTGATACCGACGAGGACATCGAACTCACCCTTGCGCAGGGCGCGCAGGATTTCAACCCGCTCGATGGCGTCGATTTCGCTGTGCAGGTAGCGGACGTTGACGCTGATGTCGCGAAGATAATCCGTCAGCTCCTCGGCGGTGCGTTTGGTCAGCGTGGTGACGAGCACGCGTTCCCTGGCGTCGGCCCGGCGACGCGCTTCCTCGATGAGATCATCGATCTGTCCCTTCAGCGGTTTGACGGTGATTTTCGGGTCGACCAGTCCGGTCGGGCGCACCACCAGTTCGACGACCTGGCCCTGCGACCAGCCGATTTCCCGCGGGGCCGGTGTCGCACTGGCGTAGATGGTCTGGTTTTGCATGGATTGGAACTCCAGGAAATTCAGCGGCCGGTTGTCCAATGCGCTCGGCAGCCGGAATCCGTGATCGACCAGGACCGTTTTGCGGGAGCGGTCGCCTTCATACATGCCGCCGATCTGCGGCACGGTGGCATGCGACTCGTCGATGACCAGGAGGTAATCCGGCGGGAAAAAATCGAACAGGGTGCACGGCTGGGAGCCGGGTGCGCGCCCGGAAATATGGCGCGAGTAATTTTCGATACCGGAACAAACGCCCATTTCCTCCATCATTTCGAGATCGTATTCGGTCCGTTGCTTGAGACGCTGGGCTTCGAGCAGCTTGCCGTTTTTTTCGAACCAGGCGATGCGCTCGCCCAGCTCCTCGCGAATCGCCAGGATGGCGCGCTTCATCTTGTCACCGGTCGTGACAAACTGTTTGGCCGGAAAAATGGTGACGGCGTCGAGCGTTTCAATTTTGTTTCCGGTCAGCGGTTCGAAACGGGTCAGGCGCTCGATTTCCTCGCCGAAAAATTCCACCCGCAGCCCGTCTTCGCGCCCGGCCGGGCGCAGTTCCACCGTGTCACCCCGCACCCGGAACTGGCCGCGGGCAAATTCAATGTCGTTCCGGTCGTACAGCAAATCCACCAGCCGGGCAAGGAATTGTTCACGGGACAATTCCAGGCTGGCGCGCAGCGGAATGACCATCGCTTCGTAATCCTCCTTGCTGCCGATGCCGTAAATGCAGGACACGCTGGCCACGACGATCACGTCGCGCCGGGAGAACAGGGAACTCATGGCCGACAGCCGCAACCGTTCGATTTCTTCGTTACGGCTGGAATCCTTCTCAATGAAGGTATCCGTCCGCGGAATATAGGCTTCCGGCTGATAGTAATCGAAATAACTGACGAAATACTCGACGGCGTTGCGGGGGAAAAAGCCCTTGAACTCGGCATAGAGCTGGGCGGCAAGAGTTTTATTGTGGGAAATCACCAGGGTCGGCTTGTTCACATTCCGGATCACGTTGGCGACGGTAAACGTTTTTCCGGACCCGGTAACGCCCAGCAACGTCTGGTGCCGCGCGCCGGACAAAACACCGTCGGTCAGTTTCGCAATGGCTTGCGGTTGGTCCCCGGCGGGCTCATACGGTGCGATCAGTTCGAACATCTCCGCGAAAGTAGAAGTGGAAGTACCGGGTGTCAACCGGTGGCCGGCGGACCGTGGCTCAATTTGGGCAGGGACACCGCGCCATCCCTGCCATTTTTGAAAATGGGCCACTACCCACCGTTCGAGAACAGGACAATCTGCCTCGGAGCGGGGCAGGGTGGGGATAACCGGCCCGCGGCCGGTACACTTTTTGTCTATTGATTGGCATTACCTATGCTTGCAACGCCAATATTAAGGTTATGAATATATTGAACACGTCGAACCCCTTTCAGATTCCGGTGTGTTTGCAAAGGGCTGATTCTCAACAGCGTCGCCGGGAGCGGTTTAAAAAGGGATTTATCGCCGTTTTGGCCGCAATTGTGGTTCTTCTGGTGGGACTTCTCATTGAAGGTTGCATGAGTGAAAAAAACACCGGTTCCACTTCCTCAGTGACTGATTTACGGACGCCCCGTCAGATGGCGACATCCACGGCGAGGCCGGATTCCGTGGTGCAGCCGAATTTCAGCCCAATCGATGCCTCAACCACGCCGGCAGCCCCGGCCGCTCCGGTCGCCGGTGAAAGGCCCGTTGCCGCTCCAAGACCGGCGGTTTCTGGCGGAACGGAAGCCGTCTACGTCGTCAAACCCGGTGATAATCTGACCCACATCGCCAAAACACACGGTACGACAGTCAAAGCTCTCAAAGCCGCCAATAACCTGTCAAATGACCGTATTGTGGTCGGGGCCAGACTCAAGCTTCCTTCTGCCTGAACCTGCCGATCCCTCACCCCGGTCCACCGGCTGGCGACACTTTTTGGGGTGGGTTATCGAACGCGAAACGGCGCTGTTCAGGGCGCCGTTTCCGTTTCCTGAAAAAACATTTATCACTTGCTTTTCCGGAAGTTTTCCTTATTATCGATGCTGCCTGAACGCCGCGAGTGCGGATGTTCATCAAGGCTGAGAAAAAACAGTTAACGCACAACCTAACCTTTAACCTCCGTTGCCATTTGCAGCGCCGGGTTTGTTAGGCAATGGAGTCTTCGAAGTCCTGCGGGTCAGGATTCCAAGCCTCCGTCGGTTATTCAGTCAAACTATGTTCACCATGGAAGAAGCCATGAAGCAAAGCGGCTCGCTGCCGTTTGCGGCTGGCAATATTGTCAAAGGGACCATTATCGAGCTTCGCCCCAAGGAAGTCCTGGTCGATATCGGTTATAAAAGTGAAGGCGTCATTCCCACCAACGAATTCGTCGATACCGATGCCCTCAAGGTGGGCGATGAAATCGATGTCCTGATCGAGAAACTCGAAAACAAGGAAGGCACCGTTGAACTTTCGCACGAGAAGGCCGAGTTCAAGAAAAATTGGGAGCGTATCCTTACCATTTGTAACGAAGGCGGCACGATCCAGGGCAAGGTCAAGTCGGTCGTCAAAGGCGGCCTGGTCGTCAACATCGGCGTCGAAGCCTTCCTGCCGGCGTCCCAGATCGACGTCATCACCCCGAAGAATCTCGCGCAGTTCGTCAACAATACCTACGAGTTCAAGGTCGTCAAAATCAACCAGGAACGGCAGAACATCGTTCTCTCGCGCCGCGAATTGATCGAACAGGAACGCAACGAGAAACGCGCCAAGCTGCTCGCCGAGATGGTGCCCGGCGATATCCGCAAAGGCACGGTCAAGAATATCACCGATTTCGGCGCCTTTATCGAACTCAACGGCATCGACGGCCTGCTCCATATCACCGACATGAGCTGGGGCCGCATCAATCACCCGTCGGAAATCCTCAAGGTCGGCCAGGAAATCGACGTGGTCGTGCTGGACGTGAACAAGGAAAAGGAACGCGTCAGCCTCGGCCTCAAACAGAAGATGGCCAATCCCTGGGACAATATCGAAACCAAGTATCCCGTCGGCGCCAAAGTCAAAGGCAAGGTCGTCAGCCTGGTTCCCTATGGCGCGTTTGTGCAGCTCGAGATGGGCGTCGAAGGTCTCGTGCATGTCACGGAATTGTCCTGGACCAAGCGCGTGGCCAAGCCCAGCGATGTCCTCAAGCAGGACCAGGAAATCGAGGCGGTCGTGCTCGGCATCAACCGCGAGGAGCAGAAAATCTCCCTTGGCGTCCGCCAGCTCGAATCCAACCCGTGGGACAATGCCGAAGCCAAATACAAGGTCGGCGCCCAGGTCAAAGGCAAGGTGCGCAACCTCACCAGCTATGGCGCCTTCGTCGAACTGGAGGAAGGCATCGACGGCATGATCCATGTGTCCGACGTGTCCTGGACCCGCAAGATCAATCACCCGTCTGAAATCCTCAAGAAAGGCGACGAAGTGGAGGCGGTGGTCCTGGAAGTGGACCGGCCGAACCAGCGCATCGCGCTCGGCATCAAACAGCTCTCGCAGGACCCGTGGGCCAACATCGACCAGCTCTACAAGGTCGGCGACGTGGTCAGCGGCAAGGTCACCAAGCTGGCCAGCTTCGGCGCCTTCATCGGCCTGCAACACGACATCGACGGCCTGGTGCACATCTCCCAGGTCAGCGAAGAGCGCGTGGACAAGATCAAAAACGTGCTCAAGGCCGGCCAGGATGTGACCGCCCGCGTCATCAAGATTGACAAGGGCGAACGCCGCATCGGCCTCTCCATCAAGGCGGCCAGCTATACCGACGAGCAACTCAAGGAAGAGCAGAAGATATTCGATGCCCTCAAGCCCGGCGAAGATCTCGTGGCATTGCAACACGCCTTCGACGCCGCCGACGAAGCGAAGCAGGACGAAGAGAAATCAGAATAGCCTTCGTCAGATCCAATTCACGAACCGACGGGCCGGCAACGGTCCGCCGGTTTTTGTTTTAAAGCCAAACCGGAGTAGCCGCCGACGTCAGTCGGCGCAAAAATCCCTTCATCGGCGCGGACTGACGTCCGCGGCTACGGCGCCAGGGACCGGTGCCGGTAATGCAGGATCTTGAACTCCGCCTCGTCCCGGATCGTCTCCACCAGTTCAAATTTCTCTTCAAACGGCGGAAAAAACGCGTCGCCGTCCACGTCCCGTTTCACCAGCGTCAGGTAGAGGTCGGAACACTGTGGCAACGCCTGCTCATAAATCTGCGCGCCGCCGGCGATGAAAAATTCCAGCGGCGAACTGGCCGGGTCCAGTTTCAGGAAATCCTTGATGATGCGCAAATCGACCGTGGCGGCGGTGCCGACTTTGGGCAGTTCAAACTGGTGCGGTCGGTCGGGAAGGTGCGTTTTGCCGCGGGCCACCCAGGCGTTGCCGAACACTTCCGGAAAATCCCGCTGTAATCGTCCCGGATGGCGGCTTAAAACGATATTGATGCGATTGGGCAGGGGTTTGCCGAGGCTCTCGAAGGTTTTGCGTCCCATGATCACCACGTTGCCGGTGGTCATTTTCTTGAACCACTTGAAATCTTCCGGCAGATGCCATGGGATTTTGCCCCCCGCGCCGATCACGCGGTTCAGCGACATCGCCGCAATGGCCTTGAAATGTTTCATGGTAATAACCACAAAGGCACCAAGGCACCAAGTGGAGAAATTCTCTGTGCCTTTGTGTCTTGGTGGTTCATTTTATACCGCAATCTGCGCCTTGATGGCCGGATGCGGATCGTAGCCGGCCAGTTCAAAATCCTCGAACTTGAAGTCGTGGATATTTTTTACCGCCGGGTTCAGCTTCATCTGCGGCAGCGGCCGCGGTTCGCGGGACAATTGCAGTTTCGCCTGCTCGAGATGGTTCCGGTAAAGGTGCAGGTCGCCGAAGCTGTGAACGAAATCGCCCGGTTTCAATCCGCAAACCTGCGCCACCATGAGCGTGAGCAGGGCGTAACTGGCGATGTTGAAGGGCACGCCGAGAAACAGGTCCGCGCTGCGCTGATAAAGCTGGCAGCTCAGTTCGCCGTCCATCACGTAGAACTGGAACAGCGCGTGGCATGGCGCCAGGGCCATCTGGTCGATCTCGCCGGCATTCCAGGCGCTGACGATGTGCCGGCGGCTGTCGGGGTTCTTTTGAATCTGTTCGATGACCTGGTCGATCTGGTTGAGGGAACGGCCGTCGGCGGTGCGCCAGTCGCACCATTGCGCGCCATAAATCCGGCCCAGGCTGCCGTCCGGTTTCGCCCATTCATCCCAGATCGTCACGCCATGGTCGTGGAGGTATTGGACATGGGTATCGCCGCGCAGGAACCAGAGCAGTTCGTAGATGACGGATTTGGTGTGGACTTTCTTGGTGGTGAGCAGCGGGAAATTTTTCCGCAAATCGAACCGCGCCTGAGCACCGAATACGGAATACGTGCCGGTGCCGGTCCGGTCGGCCTTGAACTTTCCGTGCTCCAGAACGTGCCGCAGCAAATCGAGATATTGAATCATCGTTGGAAGAAATTTTAACCACAAAGGCACAAAAGACACCAAAAAGAAAATGGTGTTTTCGGTCCAAACAGGACAGCGTCGTGATCGTGGAGGGTTCAATCCATGTCATTGAATTTTCCGCCATTTGATGCAAAATAGGCCGCCATGCGAATTCTTGCCCTCGATCACGGGACCCGGCGCATCGGTGTGGCCGTCAGCGATGAGACCAAAACCATCGCCCAGCCCCTGGAATTCATAGCGGCCGAACCATTCGCCGTCTTTCTCGAACGGCTCAGGCAGTTGATCCGCGAACGGGAAGTCGACCTGATTCTGATCGGGTTGCCGCGGAATATGGACGGCAGTTACGGTCCGGCGGCACAAAAGGTCCAGGCCTTCGTCAGCGCCCTGAGCGGCGCGGTTACCGTCCCCATCAAGACCTGGGACGAACGGTTGACATCCGCCCAGGCCAACCGGGTATTGATCCAGGGCGGTGCGCGCCGGGCGAAACGGAAGGAGAAGGTGGACCAGACCGCGGCGGCAATTTTATTGCAAAGTTATCTGGATGGGACAAGTGACAAGCGGCAGGTGACATGATGGTATTTCGTGTCACTTGTCACCTGTCACATGTCACTCAAGATCAAACTGACCATCGCTTACGACGGCACGGCTTACGAAGGCTGGCAGGTGCAGAAAATCGGCACCGGGGTGCAGGAAAAAGTCGAGACCGCGCTGGCGAAGCTGTTTCCCGGCAAGCCGCGCCTGCACAGTGCCAGCCGTACGGACACCGGCGTCCATGCGCTCGGCATGGTGGCCCATTTTGAAGTTCCCCGGGCGGACTTCAAAATGTCAATGTCCAAACTCCGGCTTGCTCTCAATGCCTGGCTTCCCGAAGATGTTCGCGTTTTGGCGGTGTCCGGGGCGACGAAGGATTTCCATGCCCGGTTCAATGCGACGGGCAAGCAATACCGTTATTTTGTCTGGAACCACAAGGCGATGAACCCACTGCTCCGGCACACGGCCTGGCATGTGCCACGTTTGCTTGATTTGAAAGCGATGCGGGCGGCGGCGGCGGAGTTCGTCGGCCGGCACGATTTCAAGTCCTTCACCGCGAACCGGAATTACGAAATGGAATCCACCGTGCGCCGGTTGACGCGCTGTGAGGTCCGGAAAAGCGGGCCGTTATTGACTTTTTACATCGAAGGCGACGGTTTTCTCTACAAAATGTGCCGGGGCATCGTCGGCACCCTGGTGCAAACCGGCGAAGGCAAATTTCCGCCGGACGAAATCCGGCGGATGCTGGCGAAGAAAGACCGGCGGATGGCCGGGATGACCGCCCCGGCGAAGGGGTTGGTGCTGTGGAAAGTGTTTTATAAAAAAACTGTAGCGGCGGTTTGTGACCGCCGGTGACATTTGCGGCGGTCGCAGACCGCCGCTGCAACATGAACATCGTCCTGGTTGAACCGGAAATTCCGCCGAATACCGGCAACGTGGCCCGGTTGTGTGCCGCCACGAAATCGACGCTGCACCTGGTCGAGCCGTTCGGGTTCAAACTCGATGACGCGCAGCTCAAGCGGGCGGGCATGGATTACTGGCAACAGGCCGAGTGGCATCGCTGGCCGGACTGGAAGTCCTTTACCGGCCGGCTTCCGGCAAGCGCCCGGCTGTGGTTTATCGAATCCGGCGGTCCGAAGGTCTACAGCGGGGCGACCTTTGCGGCGGAAGACTACCTGATTTTCGGGCGCGAGACGGCCGGGCTTCCGAAATCCTTGCTCGAACAAAATCGCGACCGCTGGCTCCGGATCCCGATGTTCAACCGGCAGTCGCGGTCGTTGAATCTGTCGAACTGCGTGGCGCTGGTTTTATTTGAAGCTCTCCGGCAGCAGGGATTCGCCGGCGAAATCTGAGAATCGGCCGGTCAGGTCACCTTTTCCTCCAGCCGCTTGATTTCCTCCTTGATCATTTCCGTGGTCCGGTGTTTGGCCAGATAAACCTGGTCGACGGAAATACCGAAGGTGGCGGCCACTTTTTCCGGCGGCCACTCCTTGTTCACGTACAGGTCGAAAATCTGGTATTTTCGCGGATCCAGCCGGCGTTTGACCTTGGACATGGCGGCTTCCAACAGATTTTTTTCCCATTCCGAGTTCCAGAGGGCGTCCAGGTCCCGGCTGGCCGGATCGATCACTTTTTCCATCGTCCGGGTGCCGGTGGCGGTTTCGTCCGGCGCGTCGTGGACGCCGGCGAAAGGTCCGCGTTTGCGGAGTTGGTCCGTGATGCGCCAGCGGGTCATGTTCAAGAGCCAGGCTTTGAAGGAACCGATCGCCGGGTCATATTCAAAGGTGGGCATGTGCTTGGCGACCGAAATCATCGTCTCCTGAACCACGTCCTGCGCTTCCGCTTCGGTCAAACCGCCTTTGATGGCAACGCCGTAAATCAGTTTCCAATAGGTATCAAAAAAATCCTGCCAGCTCGATTCGTCCTGCCAGTTCTTGAGGCGTTGAATCAGCGTCGCCCGCGTCGGGATCAATTCATCCATTGGCTCTGCCATTAAACAAGTAATGTGGCCTTGAACGGCGCTTGGCAACAAAATATGCGCTCCCGGCAAAAAAGGTTGAGAAAAAAGGTGTTATATGATTGTATCGTGCCGGTCCGTCAATCAGATGTGTCAATAAGAATTGCGCTTGAACTTGTTTTCCAAAGCCAGGGGCGGGCTCTTGATGGCCGCAGTTTTTGGAATTTTCCTGACTTGTGCCGCATTGTCTGATGCCCAACCGGCCACGGGCGGCGGAACGACCAACGAAATCCGGATTGTCGAACTTCAAGGCACCGCGGAAGTGTCGTCGTCGACGGCGACAACCTGGGTGCCGGCGCAAACCACCCGAATCCTGCATCCGCTCGACCGGTTGCGCACCGGGCCCAACAGCCGCATCGCTCTCCTCTGGTCGGATCGCAGCGTAGTGTCTTTCGGGCCCCTGACCGAACTCGAAATCGCACCGCCGGATTCTTCCGACGGCCAGTGCGGATTGCATCTGGTCCGGGGTATCATGTCGTTTTTTCATCGGGACGAACCAGGCCGCATCCGCATCATTACCCGCGGTGCCGTCGCGGGTGTCGAAGGCACGGAATTCGTCCTGGCGGATGAGCCTGACAGTGGCACGGAGTCGGCAACGATGTCTGTGATTGACGGTCGGGTCCGGTTCGGCAATGAACGGGCCACATTATTGTTGACCAACGGCCAGCAGGCGGTCGCCGAGGCCGGCAAAGCTCCGGTGCGTACCGCCGGATTCGTCGCCAATAATCTTCTCCAATGGTGCTTCTACTATCCGGCGGTGATTGATCCGGCGGAATTGCCGCTGACGCCGGAAGAACAACAGACCCTCGGCGACTCGCTCCAGGCGTATCGCGCCGGCGATCTGTTGCTGGCGCTGGCCAAATATCCGGCCGGCCGGCAGCCGGGTTCGGATGCAGAACGGGTTTACTACGCCGGACTGTTACTGGGAGCAGGGCAGGTGGAACCGGCTGAATCGGCATTGGCTGCCTTGTCCGGCGCCGACGTCTCCAGCCGCCCGCAACGACTTGCCCGGGCACTGCGGCAACTCATCGCGGCCGTCAAACGCCAGGCCAGTCCGGCCGTCAGACGACCGGAACTGGCCACCGAGCTTCTGGCCGATTCCTATTACCAACAATCGCGGGCGTTGCCGGGAAGTTCATTGCCGGCGGCGTTGGCGTCCGCCCGGCAGGCGGCGACGCAATCCCCGGATTTCGGCTTTGCGTGGGAACGGGTCGCGGAACTGGAATTCAGTTTCGGCCATACCGGCCGCTCGCTCGAAGCGTTGGACAAAAGCCTGGCCCTGTCGCCGCGCAACGCCCAGGCGCTCGCCTTGAAGGGATTCCTGCTCGCGGCGCAAAATCGTATCGGCGAAGCCATCGACTGGTTCAACCAGGCGCTCGCCGCCGACGCTGCGCTCGGCAATGCCTGGCTGGGGCGGGGGCTCTGCCGCATTCGCCAGGGCAATCTCAAGGGCGGACGGGAGGATCTGCTGGTGGCCGCGGCGCTGGAACCGCAGCGGGCGGAATTGCGGAGTTATCTGGGCAAGGCTTATGCGACATCGGGCGACTATCCCCGTGCGGACCGGGAACTCAAGCTGGCCGAAAAACTGGATCCCCGGGACCCGACCGCCTGGCTCTATTCCGCCCTGCTCAACCAGGAACGCAACCGGATCAACGAGGCCATCGGCGACCTGGAACAATCCCAGGCATTGAACGACAACCGGAGCGTCTACCGTTCGCAATTGTTGCTGGACCAGGACCGCGCGGTGCGCAGTGCCAATCTCGCGGCCATGTACCAGGATGACGGCATGTTTGATGTCGGCATGCGTGAGGCGGTCCGGGCGGTCAATTTTGACTACGCCAATTATTCGGCTCACCTCTTTCTGGCCAACAGCTATGAGCAGCTTAGCGATCCGAACTTGATCAATCTCCGGTATGAAACGCCGGCCGAAAGTGAATACCTGCTCGCTAATCTGCTGGCGCCGGTCGGCACGGGCATACTGTCGCCAACGATATCCCAACAGGAATATTCCCCGCTGTTCGAACGCGACCGGCTCGGCGTCGTTTCGAGCACGGAATATCTCAGCCGCGGCGCCTGGACCGAGTCCGGGGCACAATTCGGCGTCTTCAACAATTTCAGCTACGCCGTGGAAGGTTTTTATCGCACGGATCCGGGTCAGCAGGTGAACAATGACATCGAACAACGCCAGCTCTCGGGAACGTTCAAAGTCCAGGTGGCCCCCGGGGACGACGTCTATCTGCAGATCAAGCAGTACAACGCCGACAGTGGCGATCTGAACCAATATTACAATCCCACCAACGCGAACCCTCAGGTGCGGGTTCATGAGGATCAAACTCCCATCGTCGGGTTGGGTTATCACCACGAATGGAGCCCGGGCGTTCATACCGTGTTGTTCGCCGCACGGCTGGAAGATTCCATTTCGGTGACCAATCCGACCGGTCCGACGCTACTGACAGCCGTTCCATTCCCGCCAACAATCACCGGATTGCAGGCCGTTACGGCCTCCGAGCATTACCAAGGCGACTTGACCATTTATTCCGGCGAACTGCAGCAAATCTGGGAGACACCGCAGCACAATACGGTTGTCGGCAGCCGGATTCAGTACGGCGACTTCGAGACGCACAATCTTCAGACTGAGCCATATTCCATACAGATTCCGTTTCCGCCGCCGCCGACACCGGCCGCCCAACAAAGTTTCGACTCACAGTTTAACCATATTTCGGCCTATGGTTATCATCAGTGGCAAGTCTTTGACCCGTTACAATTGGTCGGCGGCGTGGCTTATGACCGGATTACCTTGCCCGAAAATTTCCTCAGCCCGCCTCTATCCGGTACCCCAAAAACTGAAGATCAGATTTCTCCCAAGGCCGGCCTCATTCTGACTCCATTGGCCGGAAACACGGTCCGTTTCGCTTATACCAAGTCGCTGTCCGGCGCCAGCCTCGACCAAAGCTATCGACTGGAACCGTCCCAGGTGGCGGGTTTCATCCAGTCGTACCGAAGCATCATGCCTGAATCAGTTGTGGGACCGGTTCCGGGCGCCCATTTCGAAACCTATGGATTGTCGGTTGAACAAAAACTGCCCACCAGGACCTATCTCGGTGCTGCCGGCCAGTTGCTATATTCTGACGCCCAACAATTGGCGGGAGCCTTCGATTTTTCCTTTTTCAATCCGCCGGCTGTTCCCTCGGGATTACGCGAAGACCTGAATTATCGGGAGGAATCGCTCCTGGTGACCGCGAATCAACTGGTAGGCAAGCGATGGGCTTTGAATGCGCGATACCAACTCACGCAAGCCGTACTGAATCAAAATTTTGTTGACGTTCCCAGTGGCGTCTTGGGCAACGTACCGCCACGTCAGCGGTTGGAAGGAGTTTTGCATGAAGTGGATTTGAGCATCGTTTATAATCATCCCTGCGGTTTCTTCGCCCAACCCGAAGCGCACTGGTATTCCCAGGTGAATCGCGGATATGGTCCGGCCGAGCCAGGCGACAATTTCTGGCAACTGAACGCGTTTGCCGGTTATCGGTTTTTGCGCCGGAAATTGGAGATTTCCCTCGGCGTGCTCAACATTACCGACCAAAATTACAATCTGAATCCGCTGAATTCATACAACGAACTGCCGCGCGGCCGTACTCTTGCTGTGCGTGGTCAGATCAATTTTTGACGAAGTTCCGGCGTTTCTAACAAAGACCGCCCGGCAACCGCTGCCCACTTGTCCCACGCGATTGCCGGGCGAAAGCCCGTTACCCAAACGTTCCGGCATCAGGGATTAAATCCACTGAGCAAAACCATCGGATAGGCGTTGGTTGGTACGTTGTTGGTAAAATAAATGGTGAATTGATAAACCGGACTGGGAGCCGGGTTGGGAATTGAAACGCTAGTCTGGTTGCATCCCGTGTCACCATAAGCGCCGTAGTATTGAATCTTGGTGTCCGGCCGATTGGTATCCGTCGCCGTATGGGCCATGCCGGGAATCGGCGCCCAGCCCCAACCCTGCGATGGCGGTTTGGAATACGTCACATAACCGATATAATGCCCGGGACAACCGCTCTGTGAACCGTTGCTTGCCACCGGAGTGCCGTATACAGTGATAGGGCCGCCACCGGGTGTGTAGGCCGCCATCACTTGAGCTGAAGCGGACAGGTTGGCGGAAGTCATCAAAACCGGCCGGGCCACGGTCGCCGACGAACCGACCGTGTAAACACACACGTTGGCCGAACGGGTGGGCACCATCTCCGGGCCATTGAAAACCTGGCAGGAATACAGCCCCACATCCGAAATCGCCGCGCCCGGAATTGCGAACGTGTTGTTGGTCTGGCCATCAGCCGGAACGCCATTGATCAGCCATTGATAACCGTCGGCGTTGTTGGCCTGGACCGACAACACGACGCTCGAGCCGAGCGTTACACACTGGTCCACTGGTTGGGCAATGATCTGGGGAAACTGGGACTGATCCGTCGGGTCGGTCGTCAGCGGATCGGCGGTCTGGGCCTGAGTCGGATTTACGGCAATGACAATCAAGGCCGAGATGACTGTCATCGCCGCCAGATCGGGGAGTTTTTTTGTGGTGAGAATGTGCTCATTCATAGGTTTCGGTTTTGGTTTTGCTGTCGTTCCTCCCTTGGCCCGACAACCCTTCCCCTTGGAATTCAGCACAGCTGTTTCAGGTGTGTTGACGTTTTGAACGTACATCAAGCAATACGCATGAACCGGGCCAATCTTTCAGGCATTTATATGGGACAAGGCGCGGAATCGCAGATTTTTAACAGCGGATCTCATCATCCTTTAGCAGGAGAAAATGAAAAATCGCTGATTTATTCCCGGCCTTTTCTTAAACTGAAACCGGGTGAAGGCCAAAGCCATCGGACAATCCAAAGCATTCAAATCCGTGCTGGGCGCGGCGTTGACCGTGCTCTGCGGCCTCGGCTTGTGGCAGATGCCGCTGGGTGAACCCTGGGTCAATACCAGTTACGATTATTTGTTCCGCTTCGGCGCTCACACGGTCACCAACCGCGTCACGCTGATCCTGATGGACAACGCGGCGTACGACCAATTCCATCAGCTTCGCGACCAGCCGTGGAGCCGCGAACTCCACGCCCGGCTGCTGAACCGGCTCGCCGACGACGGTTGTGAGCTGGTGGCGTTCGATGCTTTTTTCCGGATCCCGCGCGATCCGGTCCAGGATGAAGCTCTGGCGCGGGCCATGCGGCGGCAGAAGCATCTCGTGCTGGCGGCCGACCAGGCGCAAATCATCCACCCGACTTTTGGCGTTCAACCCACCCTGCCGACCGAACTTTTTCTCAGTGCGGCGGGAACCAATTGGGGCGTGGCCTGGCTGGATCCGGATTTGGATTCAATCGTGCGGCGGCACTGGCCGTTTCCGTCCCCGGGACCGCATTCGAGCCTGCCGTGGACCGCCGCCCGGTTGACCGGCGCCCGGTTGGATCCCATCCCGCAGGAGCGTTGGTTGCGCTATTATGGTCGCGACGGCGATTGGGTGCGATTGAGCTATGGGGACGCGTTGACCCGGCCGGCGAATTATTTCCGGGACCAGGTTGTTTTCATCGGCACCGCTCCCCACACGTCGGTGCCGAACGGAGAGCCGGACAAATTCAGCACTCCGTACACGCGTTGGACCGGCGAAGCTTCCGGCGGAGTGGATATCCTGCTGACTTCTTTTCTTAATCTGACGAATGGCGACTGGCTGCGGCGCCCGGCCAGAAGCGTGGAAGCCGTGGTATTGGTGATCAGCGGACTGTTGCTGGGCGGGGGACTATGCCGGGTGCGATTGCCCCAGGCCTGCGTTCTGGCCGCGGGGGCTGCGCTGCTGATTGCCGCCGGGGCCATATCCGGGAGTTATTTCAGCAATTTCTGGTTTCCCTGGCTGGTGATCGCCGGGGGACAGGTGCCATGCGCTTTGGGCTGGGCGCTCGCCGTGGCGATCCAACACGCCCTGGAAACCCGTGTGATAAGAATCATCCAACCCCACCTCCGGCCGGCGGTGGCCCTCGAGGATTTGCCGGATACACCCGGTTACAAATTGTTCAATCCTCCGTTTGGCGAAGGATCCTACGGCAAGGTCTGGCTGGCGCGAAATCTCAAAGGACAATGGCGGGCATTGAAGGTGGTGTACCTGTCCAATTTTGATCAAAACGCCGATCCGTTTGAACGCGAATTCAATGGCATAAAAAAATACCAGCCCCTGTCCAACCAGCATCCGGGCCTCCTGGAGGTGGAATTTGTCAGCGAGAAACAGAAGGATTGTTTTTACTACGTGATGGAACTGGGGGACCCGCTTGAGCCGGACTGGGAGCATGAGCCTTCCACCTACAAACCGCGCGACCTGGGGAGTGAACGCGCCCGTTCCCAGCGCCGGCGACTGCCGGTCAGGGAATGTGTGCGCATCGGCCTGGCCCTGAGCGACGCCCTGGATTTTCTTCATGGCAAAGGGCTTACGCATCGCGACATCAAGCCGCAGAATATTATTTTCGTGAACGGACGCCCCAAGCTGGCGGACATGGGACTCATCGCCGACATCCGGCCGCCGGACCAGGAGCGGACGCTGGTGGGGACGCCCGGCTACATGCCGCCGCCGCCGGAACGCCCGGGTACTCCGCCGGCGGACATTTATGCCCTGGGCATGGTGCTTTACGTTCTCAGCACCGGCCGCAACACTGCTTACTTTCCCGAAATCGCGGCGACGCTGGTCGAGGGGGGCGATCCGGCGGATTTTTTTTCACTGAACAACATAATTATGAAAGCGTGTCAGCCGGACCCCGCGCAACGGTACGGCTCGGCGGCAGAAATGCACCGCGCCCTGCTGGAAATCGAACAGCAGCTGAAAGCGGATTGAACTTCGGGTGGTTTTCCGGTGCCGAAGACCGGTTTGGATTTTTCGGAAACGTCAGCCGGCGTGCTTCGAATCCAGGCAATTTCGCACCGCTTCGGTAAGATTCTCCAGGGAAAACGGCTTGGTCAGAATATGGCTGTGCGCATGGATTTTTCCGAGCCGTTCGTGGCTGTAGCCGCTCATCAGCATCACTTTGAGTTCCGGATGTTCCCGCCTCAACCGGTCCGCGAGTTCCCGGCCGGTCATGCCGCCGGGCATGATGACATCCGTCAACAGCAAATCAACCTGCAACGCCTGGTCCTTCCAAAGCTTCAATGCTTCCTGGCCATTGGCTGCTTCCCAGATTTGATAACCGGATTCTTCCAGGACATCCCGGGTCACCATTCGAACGTCGGCGTCATCCTCCACCAACAATATTTTTTCATGCCCCCTGGCGGGAGGCGCCTTCTTTTTGAGCATGAAGGCTTCCGGCTGGCCGGAGACATCGACGGGCAGAAAGATTTTGAAATTGGTTCCGCTTCCCACCTGGCTGGAGACTTCAATCCAGCCCTGATGCTGTTTGACGATGCCGTAAACGGTGGCCAAACCCAACCCGGTCCCTTTGCCGGCTTCCTTGGTTGTAAAGAAAGGCTCAAAAATTCGCGGCAGATATTGCGGGTAAATCCCCGTTCCGGTGTCGCTGACGGTGAGGCAGACGAATTTGCCGGAATGCGCTTCCGGATGGGTGTCGACGTAGTCGCTATCGATCGGGACGGATTCCGTGGTGACGACAATGGATCCGCCCTCGGGCATGGCATCCCGGGCGTTGACAATCAAATTGATGAGGACCTGTTCAATCATGCCGATGTCGGCGCTCACCAGCGGCAGTCCGGTGGCGTAACTGCATTGGAGGGCGATGTTTTCGCCGATGACCCGCCGGAGCAGTTTGGTGAAATTGCCGATGACCTGGTTCAGATTGAGCGGCTGAAAGTGAATCGTTTGTTTCCGTCCGAACGCCAGCAGCTGCCGGGTCAGATTTCCGGCGCGTTCGGCGGCGTCGGTAACCTGCTGAAGATATTCGCGACTTTCCTCGCTGAGCTGGGTTCCATCCAGCAACACCAGTTGGGTATTTCCATGAATGACAGTGAGGAGGTTGTTGAAATCATGGGCGACCCCGCCGGCGAGTTGGCCGATGGCTTCCATTTTTTGCACCTGATGGAATTGTTCTTTGAGCCGTTTCCGCTGGGTGATGTCTTCTTTTACCGCGAGGAAATGAGTGATTTCTCCATTGGGTTCCCGGATGGGAGTGATGGTCATTTCTTCGTTGTAAAGCGATCCATTTTTACGGCGATTGACCAATTCTCCCTGCCAGACGCGGCCGGTCAAAATGGTGTTCCAGAGGTTGGTGTAAAAATCGATCGGGTGAGCGCCCGATTTCAGGAAATTGGGAGTTCTGCCGATAACCTCCTCCGGGCTATAACCGGTCATGGAACAAAATGCCTTGTTCGCAAAGAGGATTTTTCCCGCCTTGTCGGTCAGAATGATGCTGTTGGCAGCGGCGTCCAGGGCGCTGGACTGAATCTGCGCCTGTTCTTCCACCGGCGGCCAGTGCTGGGGCATCTGGGGCATCGTTGTTTGTTGTGGCATATAGCAATCCCCCGGCGGGGCGGAAACCCGGCCTTCGTCCCCCCTGGTTACGCGGAATCGTCCGCCATCACGGCGGTAAAACAAATACCAGCCCCGCCACCCCATTAAACCCTTTATTCCCAAATTCCCTCATGGATCGGGGCTGGTACAAAAGTGTCACCCGCCGTATTGGGATGGCTGACCATCAATGCCGTAACGCCTGTCGCAAGCGAAACCGCATCCCGATTAGTCCTGCCAACACAACATCTATCGCGTATACGTAAGCAAACGCGGAATCTTTCAAACAATTTTCAACAATTGTTTGGAGCAGCCACCGGTTCCAGGTCCTGTGGGCCGGATGGGAATTCGAAATGACGGAATCCGGAAGTTATGGGGCGCCGGTTTTGACCGCGTCCGGACCGCCGGTGCTGATCGGGGATGCCGGGGGGGCGGCCGGTGCTGGATCCGCCGGCGGTGGAACCGGCCAGGTGATGACCAGTGGGTCCAGCAGCTTTTCATTTACCCAAATCTTCGCGCCTTTCCGCATTTGCTGGACGGCGTCGGCCCGGATTTTTGCCTGCAAATCCTCGAAGTAATCGTTCTGTATCTCGTCGTGGTTGTCCGCAAAGGACATGACCTGTTCCTTTCCGTTCTCGTCTTTGTCCGTATACCGGCTCTTCAAATTTGCCGCATACCACTGCTTCAGGCGATCTTCCGTTCCCGGTTTCTTCATTTCCGCCGCCGCCTGATCGGCCAACTGGTCGAGATACCACAGGCGCATGAGCACATTGCGATTGAGCTGCAGCTTCTCGCGAACTCCCGGCGATTTGTCCAATCCCTTTTCCCGCGCTTCGGCGGCGAGCAAACCGTCTCCCAGGATCTGCTTGAGTAATTCCACCAGCGCGGCCTGGTTCTCCAGGTCCGGCCGATCTGCCGGCGGCGCCTGAGTGTAGGCCTGCAGCGCGTCGCCAATGGTGACGGCCCCCAGCTTGCACGTCGCCAGGGGGAGTTTGCGGTCATCCGCCGTCAATCCATCGACGGGCCCGGAGGCGGGTGCATGGGTATCTTCTTTTCCGGACGCCGCCCCGGCCGCATTCACCCGTTTGGCGGCGGTTTTGAGTTTGGCATAGGCTTCGTTGGAAACGTGTATGTCGGTCTGATCGAAAATCCGCTGAAGCAGCGCGGCGGAGAGCTTCTGGAATTCCTGGGCGGTCCGGGCGTTGGTCCCGATTTCCTGCCGGGTGAGCGCCTCGGCGGCCAGCATGTCTTCAGTGGATTTAAGCATATCGACCAGGCCGGGTGTCTTATCGGCTTTCTGCCGGTAAGCCGCCGCCAGCAAAAAATGTTCGTCCAACAGCCGGTCCAGCGCGGCGCGTTTTTCCGCCCGGCTCAATTCGCCGTGCTTGCCCTCGGTGTAAACCAGATCGTAATGGAGAAACCCGCGAAATTCACTGACGGGTATTTCAATGGCGTACGCCTTCACCTGCGCCAACACGGGGTTGGTCGGCGAAACGAAGGAAAGGTCGTACAGCCGGTGAAGATCTTCAATCGCCGGGGCGGCCCGGCCGACCGGACTGATCGCCAAAAGCCAGCCCGCCAGGATTGGAACGGCGTGAAAAAAACGGATGTCGCGCATCGATTGGATCGTAAAAAACGATTTGAACCGGAACAAGGGAATTGATCCACCGGCCGCTGCTTTTTGATTGGGCAGCCCTGATTCGGAGGGGCAAGCTCCGTGAGTCCCTAATTATTGGGCGTCGTAGAACTCCACCCTCCGAAATCAGGACGCTACTTTCCATTTCTCCGGATTGAACTGTTTCCGGATGCCGTTTAGAGTGGGTTTGTGTTTCCCTTTTTGCGTCGGCCGGCTCGCCCGGCTTGGCTGCTGCTCCTGCTCGGAGTGGCCGGCGTTGCTTTTGGCAGCCCGGCGGATTCGGCATGGCAGGTCCGGGTCTGGCAGGCCGAAGGTCTGACCGATGCCAATATCCGCGGCGTGGCGCAAACACCCGATGGCTTCATCTGGGTCGCCACTTCCTTCTACTTCGCCCGTTTTGACGGCGTCCAGTTCGAGAAATTCTCTCAGAGCGACCTGGCCGGATTGGCCCAAAAAATCCGTTGCCTGCTGGCCAGCCACGACGGCGCCTTGTGGCTGGCGCTGGAGGATGGACCGGTGGTTTGCCTGCGGCCGGGCGGCATGCAGATATTCAACATCAGCCAGCCCCATGCCCTCGTTCGAACATTGGTCGAGGACCGGGAAGGATCGATCTGGGTCAGTTACGACCGCGGAAGTGTCTACCGCATTCAGGACGGCAAATTGACGCAGGTGCCCGTTGGCCTGCCGGAGGTGACTGAAGTGATTCTGGCAACCGATCGCCAGGGGCGGGTGTGGTTCGCGAGCTTCGGACAAGTGGGATTGTTTCGCAATGGAAAATTTGAAGTCCTGTTGCACCTGGACGACCGGTCCACCCGGTTGACGGCGGCGGCCGACGGCGGAATGTGGATTTGTTCCGGAATGAAGCTCCTGAAATATCACGAAGGCGAATCTCCTGAATTGCGCGGTTCCATCCGGGCTCCGATTCCGGCGGTGCGGGCAACCACGTTGTTGGAAAGTGCCGACGGATCAGTCTGGATCGGGACCCAGACCGGCGGCCTGCTTCGGTACGATGGTTCCGGTTTCGAAAGCATTCCCGCGTCGCACCGCACGATCAACAGCCTGATGGAGGATCGCAGCGGGAATCTCTGGGCCGCTACCGGCGCCGGATTGACCCGGGTCCGTCCCCGCGCCATCACGGTTGAGGGCGGTCAGGCCGGACTGCCTTCGGAAGCGGTGCAGTCTCTATGTGAAGATACCAGCGGCGGGCTCTGGGCCAGCACCAAGGAGGCTTTCCTCGTCCGCCGCGCCCTCCATGCCTGGCAGGCGGTTTCCCTGCCGGATGAACCCGACTTCGGGCTGGTGAGCCATCTGGCGGCGGATCCAACCGGAGGCATCTGGATCGGAACCCGCCGCTATAAATTGCACCGGTTTCAGGATGGGAACTGGACGACCTGGGGCCAAACCAATGGTTTGATTTCCCACACCATCACGGCGCTCTGTGTAAGCCGGACAGGGGAGGCCTGGGTGGCCGGCGAGCAGCCGACCACGTTGGCTTGCGTCCAATCGGGAAAAGTTCGGCTGGTGCAGCTTCCTCCTGCCGCCGACCGCATCTGGGCAATGACTGAGGACGGGGTCGGGAACATCTGGGCCGCCGGAGACAACGGAACCCTGTTGCGCATCCGGGACGGGGTCGTCACGGATGAAAGTATCAAAGGCACCAATGCGCCGATTTTTCGTTGCCTTCTGGCGACCGGGGATGGTGCTTTGTGGCTGGGCTCCGGCAAAGAAGGCATCGCGCGGCTGAAGAATGGAAATCTGGTGTTCATCGCCAAGACCAACGGATTGTACAGCGATCATATCTCGCAAATTGTCGCTGATCAGCGCGGCTGGCTCTGGCTGGGGTCGGACGACGGCATTTTCAAGGTGCGGCAGGACGAGTTGGACGGGGTAGCGGAAGGCCGGCTTGCCAGCCTGCACTCCGTCCGCGTTGGTGAACGGGAAGATCTGCCCGGGCTGCGTCCCTCCCTGGATGACTGGGGCTCGGCAATCCGCAGCCGCGATGGCCGGCTCTGGATGCCTGCGGGCCAGGCGTTGGCGATCATTGACCCCGGGAAGTTCCGCGACGATCTTGAGCCGGTGCCGGTCCTGATTCGTCAGGTGCGAGTGGATGACCAGACCGTGGCGCAATATCACGGGACGTTGCCGATGGGGGGAGTGGAACCACTCAATCCGCGGACGGTGCTGCGGTTGCCACCGGGACATCGCCGGCTGGAATTTGAATTCACAGCCTTGAGCTTCAGGGCGCCGGAGGATGTCCGTTTTCGCTTTCGGCTGGAGGGATTTGACAATCGCTGGATCGAAGTGGGTCCCGAGCGCAGTGCCAGCTACTCGCGGCTGTCGCCGGGCAAATATCGCTTCCGGGTCAAAGCGTGTGGCAGCAACGGCGTATGGAACGAAGCCGGTGCCTCGGTCGAACTGACGGTTGCGCCGTTCATCTGGCAAACCTGGTGGTTTCGGCTGGCGTCGCTGGTGGCGTTCACCGCTGCGGTGGCGGCGGTGGTCCGCTACGTTTCGCATCGGCGGCTGCAATTGAGATTGCGGCAGCTGCGGCAGCAGACGGCGGTCGAACAGGAACGATCCCGCATTGCGCGCGATCTGCACGACGACCTGGGCAGCCGTTTGACGCGGGTGGTGTTGTTGAATGAGCTGACGGTGCAAAAGCGGATTCCTGCGGAAGGCGCGATTGGACATGCCGAGCAGATTTCGACAACGGTCCGCGAGATCATTCAGTCTCTCGACGAAACGGTCTGGGCGCTCAATCCACGCAACGACACGCTGCCGCACCTCATCAACTACATCAGCCAGTTTGCCATTGATTTGTTGAAGATTGCCGGCGTCCGCTGCCGGCTGGATCTGCCGGCCCACCCCCCTTCCCGGACGGTGCCGGTGGAGGCAAGGCACAACCTGTTTCTGGCGGTGAAGGAGGCATTGACCAACGCGCTGCGTCACGGGCGGCCGACCGAGGTCCGCCTGCAGATTGCCGTCACGGAAACATCGCTGGTTTTCACCATTGAAGACAACGGCCAGGGTTTTGCCGGTACGGCGAGCGATCCCGGCGCGGATGGACTGCGGAACATGCGCACTCGCATGGAAGAAGTCGGCGGCCGGTTCCAGATCGAAAGCGTCCCGGACACCGGCACCCGTGTCACCTTCACCTTGCCCTGGCGGGATGACGCCTCTTGACATTGCCCGGAGCGCCGAACTCCGGTTCGGCAAACTCGCCGTTCATGCCGATCTGGAGATCGGCGCTCCACCCTTCTGCAACGTGCCCGGGGCAGCGGCCGGATGCGCGGCGGGCCGGTGTGTCGGATTTCTCTGGCCGCACCGGATGAGGCTCGTTAATCTCCAGGCACAGGTTGCCACCATGCCCGTCAAGGTTTCCATTGTGGAGGATGACCGCGAAACGCGGGAAACGCTCAAATTGCTCCTGAACGGCGCCGAGAATGTGCGCTGCCTCAAGGATTATGCCTCGGGCGAGGAAGCGCTTCGCGGTATTCCGGTGGAAAAGCCGGATGTGGCCATGGTTGACATCAATCTGCCGGGAATCAGCGGCATTGAATGCATTGCCCGTTTGAAGTTGAAGCTGCCGGAACTCCGGGTTCTGGTGTTGACCAGCTATGGCGAGAGTGACCGTATCTTCGATTCCCTGCGCGCCGGCGCGAGCGGATATTTGCTGAAGAAATCCGGGTATGCCGAACTGGTTCAGGCTGTCGAACAGATTCATGCCGGCGGCGCACCCATGTCCATGCAGGTTGCCCGGCAGGTGGTGGACCATTTTCATCAGATCCAGAAGACGTCGTTGGAGGTGGAACGGCTGACTTCCCGTGAGCAGGAGATCCTCGCCCTGTTGGCCCAGGGTTATCTCAATAAGGAGATCAGCGACCAGTTGGGAATCAGCGTCAATACCGTGGGCACTCACGTGCAGCATATCTACGAGAAGCTCCACGTCCAGACCCGAACCGCCGCCGCCGCCAAGTTCCTCAACCGCTGAACGGACGGGCCGTACGCTGCCCGGGTGATCGGTATCACCTAAACACACGATAGACAGTCCGGCCCGGCAGCCCTAAGGTATCGTTCGTCTCCCCCCCAAAGAGGTTTGCCGATGAGATATCTCTGGGGTTAACCAATTAACAAACCGAAACTTAAATTCAAGAAATCGAATGAAAATCAAGTACCTGCTTGTCGTGGCGCCATTGATGGTTGCGGCTGTTTCCAGCTTTGGCACGGTTTATTTCCAGAACAACGGAACCAAGGAAGGCTGGCCCAACTATCCGCAAAAGCCCGAGGCCAAAGGCACCATCAGCGACGTGACCACTCCGACCTACCACAGCACGTCGGCGATCAAGTTCACCCAGACGTTTGAGAAAGGCTATACCGGCCGCTATCATTCCGAGGTCGATTACGAAGGCGCCTCCAACACGGGCCTGGATCGCTATTTTGGCATGACGGTTTTCCTGCCGTCCGGCTGGGTCTATGCCAAAGACCAGGTGAACATTCAGCAATGGGCGGGAACCGGTCCCTGGATCATCATGCGGGTTGACGGCACCGACCTGCTGGTCAACTTCGATCATCTTCCCGGTGGTCTTAACGGTGAACCTCATTTGCAGGCCATGCCCAACGGCCAGTGGGTTCGCATTGTCACTCACATTCTCAGCAAATCGTCCGGCGGAAAATTTGAGGTGACAATCAATGGAACCAAGAAGATGAGCAAGACCGGCAATTTTGTCGCTCCCGGCAACGGCGGCGCGATCCGCTGGTCCACCGGCTGTTATGTCTCCGGCTGGTACCAGCAGTCCAAGCCCCAGGGCCCGTCCGAGCGCATCGTTTACGGCACGCACTATCGCATTGCGTCCACTGAAGCCGAGGCCGAACCGGCCAACTGGTAACCGGTTTTCAGGAAGGTAAAGGGATCAAACAACCGCGCCGAATTTGGCGCGGTTGTTTTTTTTGGCGTACGATCAAACAGGTGGCATTGTGGCCGGCGAAGTTCATCAGGCGGACGGGATTGTCAACGCCGGTTCGGAGCGAAAAAGGCGCGAAAGCTGGTGGGCGCTGAGGGATTCGAACCCCCGACCTACTCGGTGTAAACGAGACGCGCTAGCCACTGCGCCAAGCGCCCGACCAAACATATGTTTGCCAGAAATTTGGCCATTAACAAGCTCTGCTGCACAACAGTTATCAACTGGACGGAGGGACGAGGCGTGGCTTCAGAAGGCGGCCGGTAAGACTGGACGGTTTCCTCCGGGGAATACGGGGAAGGCATTCTTGTTTTGGCGCACTGTGGCGGTGCTCGGCCATTGGTTGGTCAGAACATAGAAATATTCCGTAATTCCGTCACTGGAAGCAAAACGCAGGTCTCGGACATCCGTACGGCCGAATATGCGGGGAACGAATTCTACCGGTTCAGCCAGCAGACATGCGTTCGTGGCTTGGAAATTGTATTCCATGTTTAAAACCACATTGTAAGCGGATCCGTCAGGCCTGAGGCGGTAGGTTTTCAAGGTAAATGCAGTCGGAATCCGATATGGGCCAAGTTCCGTAAAGCTTGAGGCTTCATAGACAGCGTTAGTATAACCGTTCGCATAGGGCGCGGGATTCGGAGTGATTTTTGGTTCTCCGAAACCGGCTGTTCCGCGTATCAAACCGTCGTTATGATAAACCGCCCGTGAAGGCAAATGAGGCAGGGCTTGCTCGGTCAGCCAATCCCCGGGCAAAGTAAGACCGCGGTTAAAAAAATACTGCGCACCGAACCAATAGACGGGTTCAATCTGATTATTTGTTCTCGAACTCAAATAACCACCGGATGCGTAGGCAAGCCAAAGCATGGATATCTGTTGCGCACTGTTGAGGTGCGGCACTTCTCCCGAAAAGATCTGACCCGCAGCCACACTCCAGTCGGCGGCGTTCGTCGGATGTTCACTCATCACCGCTTTCGCCGTATAATTCGAGAACGACTCCAGAAGATAGATCTGACGCCGGTCGGTGCTTCCAGCCTCAATATAGTCCAGGAATTCGTCGTTTCGAATGGTCCGAATTCGCCACTTGTCTCCATCCACCCATAGTTTGAACGAACCCATTACCAAACCGATCGCTCCATTGGCACGTAATATCGTGTTTGTAAAAACTCCCGAAACTTCGAACCCCTTGCCCATAACTGAAAGGGCCGGTAACGTTGTTATCCAGACCACAACCCCCCATAGGACAAAACGTGCCACCGTACCTGGCTTTGTGAGTGCTGCCTTTTCAGTGAATTTCATACGGTGATCGTAGGGTGGCAGCGTAACAATACAATCTGATTTAGTGAAACCGGTTGGAAAGGCAATGTTTAGGCCCGGAGGGCGGGCTCCGCGATCCCCAAATCTTTTGGTGTCATAGAACTCCGCCCTCCGAAATTAAGGCATTATCATTATGATGGGGCGGTCAATGTTCCATCACGGCGCAGGCGCATCTTTTGACCGCGCCATTCGATGGTGTTTCCCAGGAAGGCTGCCAGCCAAAGCGTTACCTGCAGCAAGTCCTTCACCGGCACCAGCCAGGACGGAGCCGGCTTAAGCCCGGCCGGCGTCAGTCGGCGCTGAAGATCCCGGGCCATGGCCGCCCGGACCAGAATGCAGGCGGCCACCGCCCCGAGGACAAAGAGCAGTTTCGATCCGGCGAGCGAAAGGATCAACCATACCAGCGGCCAGAAGGTGGCATTGGAGAGGATGCTGAAAAAATAAGGCGCCGGCCGGCAGACCCGGATGGTGCGCGCCCACCGAAGTTGATGTTTCCAGACGGCGTTCCAATTCATGGGCCGGTCCCAGCATTCCACCACAATGGGAGACAGGGCGATGGGGTGGCCTTTTTGCACGATGCGATGGCCGAGTTGGTAATCGTCGGCCAGACAATTCACCAGCGTGGTGAATCCACCGATTTCCTCCAGCCAGGGTCGGCGCGTCAACATGACCGCGCCCAGGGCGAAGTCGGGCGCCTGGAGCGTTGCCGCCTGCAGCACCTGGCTCCAGAAGTCGGCGTTAACGGCGATGGCTTCGTATTGCATGGCCAGGTTGGCCGGATTGGCCAGCCGGTAGAAGCAATTGACGAGGCCGATTTTCGGATCGTGCAGCGGCTGGACCACATTCACCAGAAAATCTCCCGGCACGCGGACGTCGGCGTCGCTGACGAGAATCAGCTCATATTTCGCGAGCTGTTCCAGTTGAACCAGGGTGGAGACCTTGCCGTTGGCGCCTAAAGATCGGGCGCAGACAATCAGTTGCGCGTCGCGTCCCGGATTCTTTTCAATCAATCGGCGGACGATTTCGCCCGCGGGATCCTGTGGATCCGCGATGCCGAAGAGCAGTTGAACCGGGCCGGGATAATCCGGCTGAAACCAGCTTTGGAGCGATTCGGCGGTGGTCGCATCGCAGCCTTTGAGCGGTTTCAGGAGGCTGATGGCCGGGGCAAACGATGCATCGGTCGCCTGGCGGTGCAGGGGAAATCGCCGGGCGGCCAGCCATTGCCACAGTCCCAGCAGCAGACTCAGCAGCACCAGGGCGGCGGGGATTGCCTTGAGAAAATTCACCGTGCCAAACAAACCGCAAATCAGGCGGTTGCGCCAGAGATTTTGTGCTCGGGATGTTCGTCCAGCACCAGTACGCCGTAGGGGGGGATGTCGTAGTTGCCGGAAAAGGTGTTACCGGTGAGAAAATCGTGCATCGGCTTGTAAAACTGGATGCGCACGGGCGAATTTTGATGGTTGATCAAAAAGAAAACCCGCATGTCCTCCTTCTGCCGCATGCTGACCTCGATGTTTTCGGGGACTTTCAGCAGGGGCTGTAATCCGCACATCTGGCGCAGCCACGAAACGAGGTCATGATAAAAATGCTGGTGGCTTTGCGTGCCCAGGTAAATGGCCTTGCCCAGACCGAAGGCATTCATGGTGACGGCGGCACGGCCGGCATAGAAATCCTTGGCGTAGGTCGCCAGAATCTGGCAGCCCTTGGGCTCGATCAGATCGCACCACAGGCGCGCCGGGTGCAGGTGGCTGGTTGGAAACGCGCCTTTGAAGGTGAGATGATTTTCCTCGCCGGGCGGCAGCGGGTCGAATTCCAGGACCTCCAGCCCGAACAGATCGATCAGATCATTGGGGTAGCCCGTGTCCGGCACGATGCTGTGTTCGTTGACCAGGCCGGTATTGAAGGTGCCGACCAGGGTGCCGCCGTTCTGAACATAGAGTTTGAGGCGGTCCGCTTCACCGGCGCTGAGCAGGTGCAACGACGGGGCGAAAACAATTTTGTACTGCGATAAATCCTCCGTGGGCCGCGCAAAATCCACCGGAATATTGCGGTCATGAAGCGCGTTGTAAATGAGTTGGATGTGTTCGCGCAGGTTGAAGAACTTGCTGGGCTGGTTGGGCTGCTGGAGTGTCCAGTCGTTTTCGTGCGTATAGAGAATGCAGGCGTCGGCCACCACCTTGGTGTCCTTGAGCGCCGGGGCCAGCAGTTTGAGCTCTTCACCAACCTGGCTGATTTCCTTGAACACGCGGTCATTGCCTTCGAGGTGATGGGGCAACACGGCGCCGAAAAATTTCTCGCTGCCGATGCGCGGTTGCCGCCAGCGATAATACAGCACGCCGCACGCGCCGCGGGAGATGATCTGGTAGGTGAACAGCCGGATGATGCCCGGTCGGACGAGCGAGTTCACGTCCTGCCAGTTGACGTGGCCGGCTTTTTGTTCAATAACCCAGAAACCGACATCGCCGTCCGGGGTGCGGATGTCCGATTTTTTCAGCGACCGGAGGATGTCGATGTCGCAGGACAGTTCGGAGGATTTAGCCTTGATCGCGGCGTTGCTTTCGACGGAGACGAAATCCACAACGTTGGCCATGTCAAAATGATCGAACTTCCGGATGAATGCGCGCAGGTTGACGGTGACCGGATGGTTGGGACAATGTTCGTGCAGGACATCCGCCTGCATCCGCGCGTAGGCAATGATCGCGTCGCTGCAGAAGCGGTTCCAGTCCAGCATCAATGCGGGATTGTGCGCCGTCGGCGCATACATCGGCATGGGCACTTCGTCGAATGAGGAAACGATCTGTCCCCAATGGCGCAGGCCGAGGCGATCGTTCAGGCGTTCGACGGTTTCATATTTGAGCTTGAGCCAGTTTTGCCATTCCAGGCGCGAATCCTCGTTGAACGACCATTCGGTCTGGTGCGCGCCCAGGCCGCTGTCGATTTGCCAGGCGATCAATTGCGGATGATCGCCGAGCGCCTGGGCCATGTTTTCGACCAGGCGTTTGGAGGTATTCCAGAAAATATCGTTGTTGAAACAGACGGCATGGCGGGTGCCTTCGTGTTTGACCTGCCCGCGCTCGTCCAGCGGCAGGATTTCCGGATGTTTTTTGGCGAGCCAGATCGGTGGAGCCGCGGTGGGGGTGCCCAGAACCACCTTGATGTTGTGGTTTGCCATGATGTCCATCACCCGGCGGAGCCACAGAAAATCGTATTTGCCTTCTTCCGGTTCGCAGAGGCCCCAGGAAAACTCGCCGATGCGGACCACATTGAAACCGGCTTTGGTCATCAGTTCCGCATCATGTTCCCAACCCCCCTCGGGATTGTCTGATGTGCCGGCATAAGGGTAGACCCACTGTTCGGGATAATAATCAACGCCAAAAAACATAACCTTAACTGACGGGCTTCAACCCAAACTTAAGGACAAATCCTCAACCTTGCAATCCAAAAATCAGGCCGGCCGTTCAATTCGTCGAGTGCTTAAACAGGCCGCCGAGACTTTTGCCCAGACCACTGGCGCTGTTCTGCAGGGATTCTTCGAGGTCCTTGCCGGTTTTGCCGGCGCTTTTGCCGAGGTCAGAAACGGTTCCGGTCACGGTCTTGAGGGTGGCGGTGGTGAGGGCATCGAGCGTTCGCCGGGTCAGATCCGCCGCAGTAATGCCGTCATTGCCCTTGCCCAGGTCGGTCAGGTGAACGGGCGGCAACGAGAGCATGGTGCCGTTGAAATTAACCTTCGCCCCGGTGATCAGAAAATCATCCACTTCCAGTTTTTTGGCGGGTTTGCCGGTTGCGTTGACGGTTGTGTTGGTGGCTGCCGGTCCTCCGCTTTTGGTGGAGTTGTTGACGTTCTTCAGGATGGTATTGAGATTGTTTTTGCCGAAAGGGTTGCCCTCAAAAGTGATTTCCGGAGCCTCCACGTGCACCGAAGGAATGACAATTTTATCCGAGAAGACCGAAGACGGATTCACCCTCACGGCGGCGGCGCCGACGGTGATGGCCTGGGGTGCGCTGAAGCCTTTGGGATTGCCGACCACCAGGCCTTTGACCTTGGCCGAGCCGGTCAACAACGACAGATCGACCGCATCCACCGTGACGGAGACCTGAGTGATCCTCGGGCCGACGGTTTGAATGGCGATCCGGACGATCTTGCCCAGAGAGAGACTGATCACGATGCCGGTGATCAAGAGCAGAACCACCAGGGCGATGGCAACACCCAGTAACCATTTCCTTTTCATATCTTTATCCGGCCGGCCTCCTTTGCAAACGGCAGATGCAAACCCAATCCGGCATTAACCGGTGACCAGCGACTGAATCAGGTTGACGAAATCGCTGACCTGATACGGTTTGGCGAGAAAGCGGTCCGGTTTGACCGGGGCATTGGCGTAGACGCTTTCGTCCACCGTGCCGCTCAACAGGATGATTTTTTGCTCCGGATGAATGCGGCGGCATTCCCGGATCAGATCCATCCCGCTCATCGTATGCATGGCATAGTCCGTCACCACCAGCTCCGGTCGGGGCTTGGCGGCGGAGAACTCGGCCAGCGCCGTTTGCGGATCGCGAAAGGTCCGAACTTTGAAATGCAGCGGCTCGAGAATCATGACCGCCATTTCCAATAACATGGGTTCGTCGTCCACGACGAAGATCGTGACGGCTTTTTGTTTGGCCTGTGATCCGTTCAAACCTGCCATAATGGGTAATAAAACACCCACAACCGCCTGCTGGCAAGTGCGTTTCCAAAAAATTATCCACAACCGGCCAAAAACGCCCGGGAAGCGGCCAAAATTTCCCGTTGCGTCCGGGCAGTTCCCGCCGTAAACTAGCCAGTGTTACGAACAGGGATATGCGGTTATGAAAACCAAACCAGCAACCGTATCAACCGAAAAAAAAGCGAAACGGCGCGTTATCCGTCCGCGAACTGCCGCCAAAGCGGCTGGCGAAGAAATGGACGTTGCTCCCAAGCCGCCTTCGGTCAAAGCCAGCCGCACCGCTGCCAGACCCAAAACTGCCGCCGTTCGTCGCCGGAAGATGGAGATTCCTTCACTGCTGCTGGAAGGCGATCAGCCGGCTCCGGCTCCGGTCAGTGGACCCGGCCAGAAGTATGCGCTTGGGCCCACGCCGCCATCCCAACACTTTGAAACGGCGGAAACCGAATTGCCCGAAGCCTACGGCACCCAACAGCTCTTTTTAACCGCGCGCGACCCGCATTGGCTTTATGCCCACTGGGATTTGACCCGGGAACAGCTGGCAAAATGTAACGTTAAATCGTCCGATGGCCATCTGATCCTGCGCATTTACGCCGGCAAACTCGAAGGCCATCCAGCCTGTGAGATCCATGTTCATCCCGAATCCCGCCACTGGTTCGCGCATGTCGAACGTTCCGGCGATTCCTACGTTGCCGAACTCGGGTACTATTCTCCGGTCGGCCGTTGGACGCGAGTGGCGGTTTCCAGCGCCACCGTCACGCCGCCGGAGGCGGCTGCCGCGGAAGGTGAAGTTGAATTTGCCACCATTCCTTTCGAATTTCCGTTTGCCAAACTGATTGAAATCATCAAGTCCGCCGTGCGGGAAAATCTGCCGCTGGCCCAGGCCATCGAGGAACTTCGCCGTCACGGCCATCCCGCCTTGCCCCGCGCCAATGGATCACCCGTTTCCACGTGGACGGCACAGCAGGAACAGGCGTTGTCCGAGGTGGTGAAAATTGACGATGGCCGCCGGGTCTGGATGGGATCGCTGGAAATTACCGAACTCATCCGCCGCCGGCTCGCCCATGAAATCTCGTCGCTCGGTGTCTCCAGCCTTTCCAGCCCGTTCGGCGGCCTGCCTCAGGTGAAAAGCTTCTGGTTCAACGTCAACGCGGAACTGATCATTTACGGTGCGACCGAGCCGACGGCCCGGGTGACACTCGGCGGACATGAAATCAAGCTGCGTTCCGACGGTTCATTCAGTTTTCGTTTCGCGTTGCCGGACGGCAAATATGACCTGCCGGCCGTCGCCGTTTCCGCCGATGGCACCGATGCGCGCGCGGCCAACCTGAAATTCAGCCGCGAGACCGAATATCTGGGTGACGTCGGCACCCACCCGCAGGATCCTGCTCTCAAGCCTCCGTTGCCGGAAAACGTTTAATCCATGGACGCGCCGCCCCGGGGAGCCCTGATGTTTGTCCGTTTTACGGCCACTGCATTGATCGGCCTCAGCGTATTGGAACTGGGCCTGTACGGCGGGCAATGTTACGTGCATCATCAGCCGGTGGGGATCCTCCACGCAATGCTGCTTTTTCTTCCCTTCATCCTGGGGATCGGTGTGTTCTTCAAGGCCCATGCCGTGGCCGAGTGGATTTCCAACAAACTTGACGAATGAGCGAAACGCCTTCGCCGCAAGGGTACTTGTCGCTGGTGTTGCATGCGCATCTCCCGTTTGTGCGCCATCCGGAGCACGCCAAGTTTCTGGAGGAAAGCTGGTTTTTCGAAGCCATCACCGAAACGTACATCCCGCTGTTGCAGATTCTCGACGGCTGGCGGCGCGACGGGATGACGGCGCCGATGACGCTCTCGCTTTCGCCGCCGCTCTGCACCATGCTGCTCGACCCGCTGCTGTGCGATCGGTACGCGCGCCATCTGGACAGCCTGATCGATCTGGCGGAGAAGGAAATTCATCGCACCCACTGGGACCATGCTTTCCGCGAACTGGCCTGGATGTATCACCACCGTTTCAACCTGGTCCGGGAGACCTGGCGCAACTGCGGCGGCAACCTGGTCAATGCCTTCAAACAATTGCAGGATGAAGGGCGAATCGAAATCGTGACCACAGCCGCCACGCATGGGCTGTTGCCTCTGCTTGCCGGCCATCCGCCCTCGGTCCGCGCGCAAATTTTCACCGCCCGCGACCATTACCGCAGTTGTTTCGGCTGCGACCCGCGGGGCATCTGGCTCCCGGAGTGCGCCTATGTGGCCGGTATCGAACAATTTTTGCAGGAAGCCAATCTCCGGTGGTTCATCCTCGACTCTCACGGTTTGCTGCAGGCCAACCCGCGGCCGCGATTCGGCACGTTCGCACCGATTTTTACGCCCAACGGCATTGCCGCTTTCGGGCGCGATTTCGATTCTTCGCGACAGGTTTGGAGCCAAAAGGAAGGCTATCCGGGCGACGCACGTTATCGTGATTTTTATCGGGATGTCGGTTTCGATCTGGATTTCGACTACGTCCGGCCGCACCTGCCTTCGCCGGAAAACCGCGGGTTCACCGGCATCAAGTATTACCGGATCACCGGCGGGGCGGGGGACAAGCAGATCTATGATCGCCATCTGGCGCTGCAGGCGGCGGCCGATCATGCCGCGCATTTTCTCAACGAACGGATCAACCAGCTTCAGCGTCTGAGCGGCCTGTTGGATTGCCCGCCCCTGGTGGTCGCGCCGTACGATGCCGAGTTGTTCGGCCATTGGTGGTACGAAGGGCCGGAGTTCCTGGATTATTTTGCGCGGAAACTGTTTTACGATCAGCGAGCCATCGCGCTCATTACTCCCGGTGAATATCTGTATCGCCATCCCACCCATCAGATTGCCACCCCGTGCGCTTCCAGTTGGGGCGAGGAAGGTTACTGGCGCGTCTGGTTGAATGAGAAGAACGAGTGGATTTATCCCCATCTGCAGGTGGCACAGGAACGCATGGCGGGGCTGGCGCGCCGGTTTCCCCGGGCGACCGGGTTGACCGCCCGGGCCTTGCGCCAGGCGGCCCGGGAATTATTGCTGGCCCAGGCCAGCGACTGGCCGTTTATTTTGCGCGCCGGCACCAGCCCGGACTACGCCCGGCGTCGAGTGAAAGACCATTTGCTCCGTTTTATCGGGTTGCACGATCAGTTGACCGCCACCGGCGTGGATGAGAAATGGCTGCTTACCATCGAATCCCGTGACAATATTTTTCCCAACGCCGATTGGACTTATTGGCGGTAAGGGAACCAAACGAACATTCATTGCCGATGAGCCGGAGTCGCGAAAAGGGACTCAAAATTGGCCTCGGATTCCACTGTCAATGAATCCGGGGCAAGTGTCCAAAATGAAGAAACGAGTCCGGACTTTTCCACGAGTCCACGTCGATTTTGGCCATGAATCAGCCTGTTTTTGCGCGTTTTCGGGGCTCTCGCTGGAGCGAATCTCAAATCGGGACGTTGCCGCCAAAAAGGACTGCCAAGGGCATGGCACCTGCTGGTATTTTACCGGAAGAAACGCGTTTCAGGATTGAAAATCGGGCGAATCAGGCGGCCGGTTTGGAAACATTGAGATAACATGAACATCAAGACGCTTTTAGTGGATGACCAGTCGACCGGAATCACGGTGCTGCGCGACATGCTCCACCATTCTGAGCCGGACATTGAAATCATCGGGATAGCCACCAGCGGCCGGCAGGCGGTCGAATCCATCAACCAGTTGGCTCCCGACCTCGTGTTTCTCGACGTTCAAATGCCCGAGTTGGACGGTTTTGAAGTGTTGGCCCAGATCAAACTTCCCCGGATGCCCATCATTATTTTTGTGACCGGGCGCGATGATTTTGCGTTAAGAGCGTTTGAAGCGCATGCCTTGGATTACCTGGTCAAGCCCTGCCAGATGGCGCGCCTGCGCTCGGCCGTGCAACGGGCCCGGCAACAAATCCAGAGTCATCAGAACGGCGATATCCAGCAGAAGCTCGACGGTTTGTTGAATGACCTGAAGGCCGGTTCCAAATATCCGGAGCGGCTGGCCGTGAAATCCGACGGCCGGATTTTGTTCCTGCGCCTGACCGATATTGATCTGGCGGAAGCCGCCGACAATTATGTGAAGCTGTACGTCGGCAAGGAAACACACATGTTCCGTGAAACGATGACCGCTTTGGAAGAAAAACTTCCTCCGGACCGGTTTGTCCGCATCAGCCGCTCAACCATTGTGAATATTGAGTCGGTAAAGGAACTGCATCCCATGTTTCACGGGGAATACATCGTCACTCTCCACAACGGCACGCGCGTGACGCTGACCCGCGGTTACCGGGAACAGCTTCGGCAGTTGGGCGTGATGCCCTGACGGCTGGCTGGCCCGGGCTTCCCGGCGCTGATTTTTCTTCGCTTCGCTTCCGGAATGTTTTGTCCGTTCGCAGGACAATTCGTCTGTCAAAATTCGACCGGACATTCCTGATTGTTCGGTCACAACGATCGCCGGGATAAAGCCTGAATTTTGCGCGAACCAGCCGCCCATGATTATTTTCCGCCGATAAGGCCATGTCCGGGCGGCCCCGATCTCCGGTTATTTTTACAGAATTTCCACCCCAGGGCGGATGCAATTCGCCCCTCAAAGCAAGCAATACGTCCCTAATTCATTACGCTTCAGCATGTTTCTGCTAAATAACAACCATAGTCAGTTAATCAGACGGATTGGTTGCCCGGTGCATTTTGGGGAAAACAGGAACGAGTATGAAAAAGACATTGATGTTAGGTCTGTCCTTGGCAGGACTGGTTCTGGCTTCCGCCAGTTCCCTCCAGGCACAGAGCAATATCGTCTATGCGGCCGAGTACAACCAATCGACCAATCGTTTCGGAACGATCAATCTGTTGAGCGGCACCTTTACGCAGATTTCTTCCCTCGGCAAATCGCTCATCAACGACGTCGCCTATTGTCCTACCAACGGCGCCCTGTACGGCATATCCAACACCACCATGCTGGTGACGTTCAACAAGACCAACGGCGCTTTGACCGCGGTTGCCAATCTGTCTGTGAGCGGTATTGAGTCCCTCGCCTTCCGGCCGAGCGATGGAGCGCTGTTTGGAGCGACTTCGAGCAAGTTGTACACCGTCAATCCCACCACTGCCAAGGCAACCCTGGTTGGAAGTTATGGAACCCCTCCCAACCTGGGAACTTCCGGTCAGAACATCCGTTTCGCCAATGACGGCAACCTCTACCTGAGCAATACGGGCACGAACAACACCGATATTTACCGGGTTAGTACCTCGGGCGGTGCCGCAACCTGGATGGGAGAAGCCGTCGGGTATCCCTACCTGATTCTGATGAACTCGAGTTCGAATATGTACGGGGTATATATCAATCTGGGATCCGGAACCAATCCGCAGCCGAAGCTGGTTACTTTCGACCTGAGCAGCTTTGTTGTCGGTGGAACCAATGCCAACGGCAGCACTCATCAAATCACTGTCACATTGGTCGGCGCCGGCACCAACTTCCCTCCCAATTTCAATTTCTCCGGCAACGTGCCTCAGGCGATTACCAATCTAACGGTGCCGGTGAGCGCCACCGGACCGTCTAATCAGACCACAACGGTGGGAAGCAATGTGGTGTTCAGCACGGTCGCCTCGGGAACCGGTCCGTATACTTACGCCTGGTCGAAAAATGGAACGGCCATCAGTGGCCAAACCAACAGCAGTCTGACATTGAACAATGTGGCTACGGCGGATGCGGCGACCTACAGCGTGGTTGTCGGAGGGGCCATCGGAACGGTGACCAACAGCGCGACATTGACAGTAAACAAGGCTACCGCTTCGGTCACGCTGGGCAGCCTGAGCCAGACCTACAACGGTTCGGCCAAAGCGGCCACGGCCACGACCACCCCGAGTGGTTTGACGGTCAATTTCACGTACAATGGTTCGGCCACGGTACCGACCAACGCCGGCAGCTACGCGGTGGTGGGAACGATCAACGATGCGAACTACCAGGGCAGTGCCAGTGGGACATTGGTGATTGCGCAGGCCAGCGGTTCAGTGACCTTGGGCAGCCTGAGCCAGACGTACAACGGTTCGGCCAAAGCGGCCACGGCCACGACCACTCCGAGCGGTTTGACGGTTAATTTCACGTACAATGGTTCGGCCACGGTACCGACCAACGCCGGCAGTTACACGGTGGTGGGAACGATCAACGATCCCAACTACCAGGGCAGTGCCAGTGGGACATTGGTGATTGCGCAGGCGAGTGGTTCAGTCACGCTGGGCAGCCTGAGCCAGACGTACAATGGTTCGGCCAAAGCGGCTAGCGCGACAACTACTCCGAGCGGCTTGACGGTCAATTTCACGTACAATGGTTC